>MDSV01035965.1_pt1 | contig 10719 bp, 9 predicted proteins | sample 810851 | NCBI WGS metagenome assembly MDSV01 (sample SAMN05326640, study PRJNA326480) | marine metagenome | isolation source: seawater | place: Atlantic Ocean: North East | collected 2012 | reverse complement strand
CCTTTCAGTTACTGTTTCTGGCCTTGTGTTCATAAAAAAAGGTAGTTTAAATTCAGAATACATTTCACAAAATTCATCAAATTCTTTTTCTGACATTGCTAAAAATGTGTCTGTAATAAAAAAAATATATTCTATACCATGTTTTGAAATAATTTCTTTTAATTCAGTATGTAAATGTTTCATGGTTCTTTTTCTAAAAAAACGACCAGCTTGTTGTGCATTGTAAAATTCATTTTTTTCAGGAGAGTTACAAAACCTGCATGTATAAGGACAACCGCGCTGTGTTTCAACTGGTGCCATTCTATAAATTTTTCCCATCATAGGACGGTGCAAAGATATATCTTCAAAAATTGATAAATCTTGAACTGGCAGTGTGTTAACATCTAGAGCTGGGCGGATTGAATTTCTTGCAACTATTTTACCATTTTTTTTCACCCACAGATTTTTAATATTTGTAGGGTCTTTATTTTCTTCGAGTGCATTAGCAAGATCTACTAATGCTCCTTCTCCTTCTCCTCTGCATACATAATCTACAAAATCTAATTCAATTACTTTTTCTGGCGCAGAACTAGGAAAAACTCCACCAACAAGACAAGCTACCTTTTTTTCTTTAATAGCATTCATAAAATTAATAAAAATTGGGTAAGTATCTTCGACAACTGAAGCAAAAATTATATCTGGTTTAAAATTTTCAACTTTTTTTATAAAGTCTTCATACATATCACTTTTTTTAAGTTGGATATTTTTTTCATCAAAATTAAATGGTTGCACTTGCCCAACCTTTACGCGATCTTGATCTTTACTAAGTCCATCAGACTCATAAAAGGTAGTGTCAAACAAGTCGATATTTTTAAAACCAGCATCCTTAAGAGTTGCTGAAAGTATAGATATAGCATTAGGTACTAACGTACTCATATTAAGGTTGGGATATAGAAAGAGTATTTTTAGTTTTTTGTTACTCATATGATTGAATACTAATGTATATTTTTTTTCTTAAAAGACATATCTTTGTAGCATATTATCTTTTAAACCAAATTTAATTAAACTATCTTTGATTTTCTGGCTATAAATAAAAGTATTATTGGTTATTTGCTCTACTTTTAGAGTTTTCCATAATTTACTATTATATGATTCAAAAATAGGTTCTTCACAAATATGTACTGCTTCAATATTAGCTTGTAATGCGACTATGACAGAGGATGTAGCTCCAATAAATACAGATAATTTTTTTTTTTTATTTGAATTAAAACGTGTTTTATAAATTTCAATTAAATTTTTTAATTGCTTAATAGTTTTTTTACGTCTGTAAGTTTGCACAGCAAAAGGATGGTCTTTTATAGTTAGTTTATTAATACTATTAATTCTGTTTATTTTAAGAAAATTTTCAAATTCAAAAATAATTTTTTTTCTATCAAATATATTAAATGGCATATAAATATATCCTCCCATTTTTGGTAAATCTTTTTTATTATATCTAAATGAAGGGACTACTTTTATTCTCTTTTTTGGCCAATTGAGATATTTACATAAAAAAACTTTTGAATATTTTCCAGAAATTAAAAGTAGATCTGGTGCACCAGACTTAAAAATACTACTAGTAGATATTGGTGCTAAAGCTGTGTGCCAATATCCAATAGTCTTAACTTTCTTATTAATTTTTTTGATTTCATTAAATACTGTATTTTGAAATGGTTGCGCTTCATAAGCATTTATTACATTTTTAAATTTTCCACTTTCTACCACAGATAATATTTGTTTTGATATTATATTAGAAAATTGAGAGTGAACTGATAATTCATGAATAATTTTTTTTAATGAAAATTGAGATTTTACTAAAACTTTAAAGATAATATTTATAAAAAATAAAAAATTATAATTAAAAAATCTTTTTGATCGAGCAAATATTATAATATTTTTATCAAATTTATTTGGTATATAATGATCAACGCTATTCAAAAACCATAACGTATCTGGTGTTTTTCTAGAATTTGTCTGAAAGTATGAATCAAAATATGAACCATCTTTTCTAAAATTTTGCTTTGATGCGTTGGAAATAATTAAATTTTTGAAAATTTTTTTTTTACTAGTATTTTTCGTGATAAAATAATTAGAAAGCTTTGAAATACCTAAAATGTTAAATAGTATTATTTTAATATAATTTAAAATATAACTTAAACCATATAACTTTAATCTTAACTTAGCGCTGCCAGGAAAAAACCCCCAGTGTGCAAAATAACAAAATGAGCTGTTAGCTATATTGATGTTTGATTGTTTGCATAATTTTAAATATTCTTTTACATACGCAATTATCCCAACTTGTTTTTTCCAAATCTCATAACTTTTCATAATCGCTTAATTTTATTTTTGGCAGACTACCATTAAATGGGAACTGAAATTCATACTAGAAATAAAATTTTGCATTTTATTTTTTTCAACTTCATTTGAATTTACTATAAAGTTTTTCCAAAACCTGTCTTTTATAAATTTCTGATCATTCTTAAGAATGTTTATATCAATTTTTCCAGGTGTTGAAATATTTAAAATTTTAAAATTATTTTTTTTTAAAAATATTTCAATAGATCTTGGATTAAAAAAATTCAAATGATGTGGGGGATTAATTGATCGAGAATTTTCCCATAATGTTAGTATATCTATTCCCGTACTTGACAAAGTTGTAAAAAAAAATAAGTCTCCTTTTTGCATTATTTTTTTTAAATTTTTTATAAATTTAGATGGGTTATGCAAATGTTCAAATAATTCGAAACATGTAAAAATCTTTTTAGTTAAAGGTAAATCTTTTTTTTTAACTTCTTCTAAAAATTTTTGGATAACAATTAAACCTTTTTTTTTACATACATTTGCTAAGTTTGGTGATGGCTCAATTACAAGTGATTTTCTTTTTAGTAATCTTGATATTTCTTTTGCAAAAATTCCATAGCCACCTCCAATATCTACGCATGTGTAATTTGTTTTCCTATTTTTTTTTAAAAAATCAAATATTATCTTAGCTTTTGGTTTTATAATTTTATTTTTTCTGACTTTTTCTGTCTTTTTATATAAGTGAGTTGCTAAAAATTTTATAGAAGGAGATGTAGTATAGTAATTTAAAAAAGCTTTTTCGTGAGGTCTTGGACTAACAAACAAAGTATTACATTTTTTACATTCACAATAAGAAAAATTCATTTTTTTAAAAGAAAATCGACCTTTTTCGTTGCAAGCAACACAATTAATTTTATTTTTTGCTTTGCCAAAATATTTTTTAATATCTAAAGATGCTAGATGTAAGAATTCATTAAAAATTTTTTTTGGCCTAATGTCTTTTTCTTTAAATTTCATTATAGTAAATTATGTATTTATTCGCCACCTGAAGCAGCTAATGTCTGTCCGGTAATATAAGAATTTTTTTCTGTAGTTAAGCTTATTATATAGTTTGCTATTTCTTTTGGTTCTGCCATTCGATTGATTGGAATAAGTTTTATTCTATCTTTGATTTGAAGTTTAGTTTTCATTCGTTTATGAATTTTTGTATTTGTAACTCCTATTCGTAAGTTGTTAATTAATACATTTTTTTTTGCCCATTGTTTATGGCTAGAAGGTATAAATTCTAAACAGTGTTTTGAAAATGAATAGTTAAAAGAATTGCTTCCACCACCAAATTTTACTCCAATACTTGAACAGTTTAGAATTCTTCCCCATTTTTTTATCAGCATTTTTTTTACTATGATTTTTTCAAGCAATATTGGCATTATTGCATTCGTAGCCAGAGATTTTATAAGACTTTTAAAATTTGTTTTTTCAAAGCTTATATTGTCTGTATATCCTACTAGATTTACAACACTATCGTAGTTTTTATTAAATTTTTTCTTAAGACTATTTTCTACTTTTAGACTTTTATAATCGTTAAAATTAAATTTTATAATTTTTAAAGATTTATATTTCTTTTTCAAAATTATTAAATTTCTTTTATTTTTTAAGTAATGTGCATGCACATTCCATTTTAATTCTAAAAAATTTTTTACAACCTCTATCCCGATGTCTGAACTACCACCTAAGATTAATACATTCTTATTTTTCATAAAATTTAGCCTATTTTTTTCTTAAACCAGTACACATTTATTGCAAGGTGAAATTTTGCTTCTTAACTTTGATAAATGTTTTTTTCTTAGTGAGTTATATTCTTTTGATTTCCAAAGCTCTGAAATATTATTATTAAAAATATTACCAACTGATAATTCAGATTTATAGTCAACATCACATGGATTAACTTTCCCGTCCCACCATACAAACATTCTACGCCATAAGTCGGAGCATGGTGTGTTGACTTTTGATGACTCAGAAATATAGACATTTTCCCAAGGCACGTAATCTACAAAAGCTACTTGATCTACCAAACTTCCCCAAAATTTTTCCATTTCGTCTAAATTTTGATCAGTATTTACTTTTACTCCTGAAACTCTAGTAATAATTTTAGAATCTGGATATTTTTTTAACTTAATATCCTGAAATTTTTTTATATTTTTAAGAATTTTATTTAAGTCTCCATTAACTCTTAACTTATCATATAATTTTTTGCTAGCAGCATCTGCTGAAAAAACTAAAGTTTTAACTCCACTTTCTAAAATTGCGTGTGCCATTTTTTCATCTAAAAGAGATGCATTGGTGTTAATTTTTAAATTAAAAAATTTATCTCTAGTGTAATTTAACATATCTTTAAATTCTGGACACAGCAGAGGTTCACCTCTTGAGGCAAGAGAAATAAATTCTACATTTCCATAAGCTTGGTCAATGATTTCTTTAAATGTTTCTAATTTCATATGACCCATAAATCCTGTTGATCTTTTATTAAATTTATTATCGGTTTGGTAACAAAATACACACCGGTAATTGCAAATGGAAGTTGGTTCAATTTGGAGATATGGTGGATAATTATCTACTTTATTAACTTGAGGATAAATTTCATATCTGTATCGATGCGCTAAATATCGAGGTAAATTAGTTTCACTTATAGTTTCAATTTCTTTTATTACATTAGGTGTAAGAGTAAACTTTGGTTGATTTTTACTACCTTTCTCAAATAAATCTTCCTTAATTTTTTTTAATATATTGAGTTCCTCTTTTTGTAAGTTTCTAATATTTTTTTTATTATTTAATAGTACTTTAAGTTTAATCAAAAGATCTTTTAAATGATATTTTTTTTTATATCTAAGGCCAACAAAACTATCAAATTTTTTATAAATTTTTTTCATTTTTATTTTTTTAAAACTTTTAATTCGCTATATAAATATTACTTTTTTTTATATCCATTTTTTTTAAGCCAAAATTCTACCATTGGTATCTGCCACTCATAATCAACATCACAACCTCCCCATGAGCGAATGGGGGCTATCTTTTTACCCATCCATTTTTGTGGTAACATGCCATTTTTAAGATTCTCTAGGCATTTTGAACGAACAATTGATACAGACATATCTGCATAATGAACATCTCCTTGGGAATCTCTATCACAATTAAGAGTTTTTGGATTTCCAAAAACTTTAAAGGGGATAAATGGTTTTAATAAATTATTACTATCAATTTTTCTAGCCCGCAGTGGACTCCACATATTATAAATTGAGGTAGTCACAGCTGAGTCAAAATTTTTATTTTTATTTAAAATATCAATTCCTTGGTCAATTAAATCTGCGGTTATTGTTGGAGCGTTAGCCATTAAAAGAACAATATAATCAATATTTTTAGCATCTAAATTTAATATTTTTTTAATTTCGAAATAACCATGCTCATAAACATCTTCACCAAGAGCTTTTCTATTTGCGAGTTTTTTTGGTCTATTTATATGTATTGCCCCATACTTTTTACTTCCTCTAGCAATAATTGGGCAATCGGTAGAAACAAATATTTTATTAATATATTTTGATTTTTTAGAAGCAATTAATGGATATTCAAATAAACATCTACCTAAAACTTTTTTTATATTTTTTTTTGGAAAACCTACGCTGCCAGCTCTTCCCATCATTAATGCAATAATCATAATGTTTAATCTATATTAAATTATATATTAGTTTATTTAGTTTTTTTATTTTTTATTTCTTGGACTAATTGAAAAACTCCATCATAAATATCTACACATTTTTTTTGTTTATAAACTTGACCTTTTTTAAGCTTATAAGTAAATGGTGTAGTTTCATAATGTCCAACATTCTTTATATTTTTAAATTTTATTTTTTTTGTAATTTTGAGCATTTTTGCTAAATTTTTTAAAAATACAGTTATTTTAATTTCTTTTTTTCCAGTAATAGTTAAATATTTATTTTTATATTTTGGGTTTAAACTATCTATACAAGCTCTAGCTGCGTCTGAAACATGTATATATCTTCTTACTGTTTTTTTACTTCCTGTATATTGGATCTCATTATTAAATATTGCATCTTTTAAAATTATCTTAACACCATTATTTTTATCAGAACGCTGTCCATATAGTGATCCAAATCGAAGTATAGTATATTCTAGATTATGAATTTTATTATACTCTTCAACATAATCTTCAGCAGCTCTTTTACTACTTCGGTAAAACCCTCCCTCAACACTATTTACGTAAATAGTGCTAGCATGGATAAATCTTTTTACTTTATATTTTTTACATAAATTTAGTACCAGAGCAGTACCTAAAATGTTTAATTTTACTGAGTTAACAGGTTGATTCATAGCTTCTTCTAGATCAGCCAAACCAGCAAAATGATAAACTGCATGCGCACCCTTGATTGCTCTTTCAAGATCTTTAGGATTTAAAATATTACCTACACACATTTTCTGATCTTTTCTAATCCACTTTGAAAACTTCTTATCTAAAATTGTTACTTTGTGGCCTTCTTCACTAAGAGCATCAGCAACATGAGATCCTAAAAAACCACTTCCACCTGTTACTGTAATTTTCATATTTTATTTATAAAATAATTTAAATATTATTTTTTAAAATTCTCCGATATATATTTGGTAAAAATGTCCCATAATGGAATCTCTAAAGAATTTGGCATTTTAAGATATTGGTCTATATAATTTTTATACTTCTCTTTATCTATATTTAAAAAACTATCAAGTTTAAATGTATCATTTATCGAAGAGGTCATATTAATCAATTTACTATTTATTACTCTAGCAAGATTATCAATTCTTGACCCTAACCATGATTTGTTTAGTTCATAAGAAGTTAAAAAAAGTGTGGGTTTATTAAATAAAATAGCATAAGAGACTGAAGTGCTAGCATGCAATAAAACTAAAGTTGCGTCCTTTACTATTTCAGCTGTATTACCCTTGTGACATTCAAAATCTTCTAATAAATTAGAAAAATCTTTAGATGATTTTGGGTGTATCGCAATCTTTACTTTTAAACCAGTATCTGCTTCAAATTTTTTTAAAAATTTAATTAAAGTTGGAAAATATTGAGATTCATTTACAGGCGGTAGTATATTTAATATAGAATAATCAGAATCTTGAGTCATATTATCCTCTAAGAAAACTGCATATGGAGGCAAATCACTTTTTTTTTTATTTTTTAAACTTAAATAAATATCATAATCCATACTATGTGCTAAAATCCTATTTTTAGTTTTTGTACTTTTTGAACCTAACACTCCTGCTGCAATAAAAATGTCAGATTCTGATTTCATTAAATTAAATTTAATTTTTTGTAATTTTTTATTTACTTTATTTAAAAGTTTAATTGGGCTAGTTAGATCAATAAATAATATTTTAAATAATTGTAAAATATTTCTCTTAGATTCAGGGACTAAGTTGAGATTGCTGTATACAAATAAACTTTTTTTTTCTCTTAATATTTTTCTCATCCAGTTAGTTTTATTATTAATAGCTAGTCTATCTAAAACAATTGGTGAATTAATTTGAGAAATAGAGTTTAAAAAACTATTTTCAGAAGTAACTGCTATATATTCTTCACATTTAAAAACTTTATTAGAATATTCCTGCCAAAGTCGTGGGTTAATCCAAGCAGTTATATCAAGAATTTTGATTAAAAAATTTTTTTTTAATAATTCAATTCCAAATCTTTCGTAATCCCTTTTTAAAAAAGGACCTGGTGTCAAGATTATAACTTCTTTCATTTAAATCAATTTTTAAAAAATCTATCTATTTTTTTACAAATATATTTTATTTGTTTTTCTTTTAAATTCGTAGAGCTCGGCAAATGAATAGAGTTTGCTGAGATATTCTCAGAATTAGTAAACTTTTCATTTCTAAAAATATTTCTAAAATGCAATGCATGACTAACTGGATTAATCATTGGTCTTGCATCAATTTTATTCTTATAAAGATATTTTAAAATTTTATTACGAAGATTTTTCTTTTTAATGGTAATTGTCATTAACCAATGTACTGGTGTGCACCAATCTTTAAAAGATCTTATACGAATATCCTTAATATTTTTTAGATACTTATTATAAGTTAATAACTGCTTATTTCTCATTTTTAGGATTTTATTTAGATTTTGGACCTGAGAAAATCCAATTGCAGCCTGCATGTTGGTCATACGATAATTGTAACCTAGATCTAAATGAAGATATCTTTTTACTTTAGACATGCCGTGATCTCTTAACATATAAGTTCTTTCAGCAATTTTTTTCGAATTGGTTACAACAGCGCCCCCTTCTCCGGTGGTAATTATCTTATTTGCAAAAAAACTTAATGTCGCCACGTCTCCTATTGTTCCTAATTTTTTGCCTTTATACTTTCCTCCTATGCTTTCAGCATTATCTTCAATTATTTTTAATTTATATTTTTTAGCTAATTTTGTTATAGGATCCATATCAGCTGAATGCCCCATCTGATGGACAACCATAATTGCTTTTGTTTTTTTATTAATTTTTTTCTCTATCTGATTGTGATCTATGGCAAATGTTTGAGGATCAACATCAACTAATTGAATTTTCGCTCCTGACAAGACAATCATGTTGGCTGGCGCAATAAAAGTTAAATTTGGACATATAATTTCATCTCCCTTGCCAAGATTTAATGATTTAATAGCTAGATGTAACGCAGCAGTACATGAGGAAGTAACTATACAATATTTTGCATTATGATATTTAGCTAAAGATTTTTCTAATTTATTAACATATTCACCTTGACTAGATATCCAATTCGTATCCAAACATTGGTTTACATATTTTTTTGCTTTATTGTCTATAAGCGGACTGGAAATGGGTATCATTTAATTAAATTGGTTAACTTTCTTCAATATCCATTGTGAGAGAATTGTTATTTCCAAATTTATAAGGTGTGGTACTTGTTTTGTTATTTTTTTTTAAATCCCATGATTTAATTTGTTTTATAATATCTATACCTACTAAATCACTCCAAGCTTTAATAAGTTTTTTAGTTACTTTTCCAGGTTTTCCATCCCCAATTTTGAGTTTATTAAGTGTAACTGCTGGTAAAATACAAAAGGGAGTTGATGTCAAAAAAACTTCATCTGCTTGATATACATCAAATGGCTCAATATTTTTTTCAATAACTTTTATGCCTAAGGATGGAGCCAAATCATTTATAACTGTATTCATTGAAATACCTCTTAAAATATCTCTTTGTTCTGGTAAAAATATGACGTTATCTTTAACCATAAAAAAATTACTCCCTGTTCCTTCGGCAACAAAACCATTTGTATCTAGAAGAAGAGCCCAATTATCATTTCCCTTAACCATAGAAACTTCTATATTTGCCATTAAGTAAAATAATCTACTTCTATTTTTAATTTTAGGTTCCATTAGATGTGCGGGAATAGCCCTTTGAGAAGTTATCCATAAATTAATTCCTTGATCATATAAATGTGAACAATTTTGAACTGTCCATCTTAAAGGGAAATCCGCAATCACGATATTTGGGCCTTTTTTAATATCAACATCTTCATAGATTGAAAGTAGTCCTCTTGATACATCTATAAGTATTCTATGCTCGTCATTTTTATCAAAAAATTTTATATTTTTTTCTACGGTTTCATAAACTGCTTTTTCCATCTCTTCTATTTTTATTTTTACAGGAATTCTTAAAATTTTAATTCCAGTATAAAGTCTTTCTAAATGTTCTCTAAGTTTAAATTGTTTACCATTAAATGATCTTGTCATTTCAAAAACCATATCACCAAACATCAAGGCAGAATCATAAATTGAAATCTTTGCCTCGGTTTCAGGAACAAAATCTCCATTAAAATACACCTGTCTTTTTAATTTTTTATCTTTCAATTTATTTCCTTTTTAAAGTATGCATTACTTTGGTTTTTTTAGTTTAATACATGTTAAATAAAATTACCAAATAGTTCTTCCGCCATCGATAATAAGATTATGTCCGGTAACAAAAGATGAGGCGCTTGAGCACAAATAAATTAGTGCTCCATTAAATTCGTGTTTTCTTGCCATTCTGCCTAGAGGTATTCTGTCTGATAATTGCTCTACAAATTTTTTATCTTGTTTTTTATACACTCCAGCTGGTGATATGCAATTAACCCTAATTCCAAATTTTGCCCAATAAGTAGCTAGATATCTTGTCATTGAAATAATTCCTGACTTAGAAACCGAATAAGACAATGGTGTATTAAAATCAACACCTTTGTAATTTATTCTTTTATTTTCTTCATAAATTCTATGATCGGGTGAAATTACACCAACATCTGAAGCGATGTTTACAATAGATCCAGATTTTTTTTTCAACATATACTTT
>MDSV01199886.1_pt1 | contig 10720 bp, 11 predicted proteins | sample 810851 | NCBI WGS metagenome assembly MDSV01 (sample SAMN05326640, study PRJNA326480) | marine metagenome | isolation source: seawater | place: Atlantic Ocean: North East | collected 2012 | reverse complement strand
TAGTTACAATTTTACTCTCATGCATTCCTAATTTTTGATAATGATGATGCAATGGAGCCATCTTAAAAATACGTTTTCCTATCCCATATTTCTTTTTGGTATATTTAAAATAACCTACTTGCAGCATCACAGAAACATTCTCAATAAGGAATACTCCACACAAAACAGGAATCAATAATTCCTTACGAATTAGAATGGCAACTACTGCAATAATTCCCCCTAAAGCCAAACTTCCTGTATCTCCCATAAATACTTTTGCTGGGTATGAATTATACCACATAAAACCCACACAAGCACCCACAAAAGCACCCATATAAATAACCAATTCGCCTGTTTTAGGGATGTACATTATATTCAAGTAGTCAGCTGCAATAATATTACCTGAAACGTATGCAAAGAGAGCAAGAGTTGCCCCAATAATAGCTGAAGTGCCTGTTGCTAATCCATCCAAGCCATCCGTCATATTTGCTCCATTAGAAACTGCTGTTATAATAATCACTACTATCAAGACAAATAATATCCAAGCATAATTTTTTGCAGTATCTCCCATCCAAGAAGTTAGATCGTGATAATCAAATTCATTATTCTTTAAAAATGGAGTTGTTGTTTTTGATGATTTTTGATCTAAATCTATAAATCCATATGTATTCTCTTCTGAAGAAAATTGCACATTTTCTCTTACCACAATATCAGAATGAAAAACCATTACCAAACCCACAATTAAACCAATCCCTACTTGCCCTAATATTTTAAACCTACCAGCTAATCCTTCTTTATCTTTTTTATACACTTTTATATAATCATCAATAAAACCAATAACCCCTAGCCAAAGGGTAGAGATGATCATAATAATAATATAAATATTATCTAACTTAGCAAACAATAAAGTAGGAATAAGAATAGCTGCCAAAATAATTATCCCACCCATAGTTGGCGTTCCTTTTTTACTTTCTTCTCCCGCTAAGCCTAACTTTCTAACTTGCTCTCCAATTTGTTTATTTCTGATAACATTAATTATTTTTCCTCCAAAGACTAAGGATACTAATAATGAAGTAATAATTGCCATTGCTGCACGAAAGGAAATGTACTGAAACAATCCTGATCCAGGAAAATCGTATGCATTTTGTAGATATTCAAATAAATAGTATAGCATTATTATATAATTATATTTAATGATTGTTTAAGTTCTTCTAAATCGTCAAATGGGAATTTATCTCCATTAATTTCTTGATATTTTTCGTGTCCTTTACCTGCAACAAGAACTATATCGTTTGCATTTGCTAAGCGGCAAGCTGTTTTAATTGCTTGTCTTCTGTCCGCAATAACTAATACTTTTTTTATTTGTAGAGGGTCAAGATTTCTCATCATATCCTCAATAATTGCATCTGGATTTTCTGATCTTGGATTATCAGAAGTAAGAATAACCTGATTACTTAAATTGCAAGCCACTGACGCTATTAAAGGACGCTTAACTTTATCTCTATCACCTCCGCATCCCACAACCGTAATCAATTCTTCAGTATTTTTTCGGATATTATTAATTGTAGAAATTACATTTTTCAGTGCATCATCAGTATGAGCATAATCTACTATTGCAGTTATTTTTTCTTCTGATTGAAAATATTGGAATCTCCCCTCAGCAGCAGTTAACATACTCATTGCAGTAAGCACTTGTTCATCTTCAAAGCCAAAAAGATTGGCAACCGCATAAGCTGAAAGTATATTATATGCATTAAAATCACCAATCAATTTGACCCAAACATCAACTTTATTGATATTTAATAACATTCCTTCAAACTGATTTTTAAGTACTCTACATTTATAATCTGCAACTGATTTTAATGAGTAAGTATATTTCCTTTCCTTAATTCCTTCTAGCATTTTCATGCCATTTTTATCATCTTTATTTGTAAGGGCAAATGCAGTTTTTGGCAAAGTATCAAAAAAAGATTTTTTCACATCTCTGTAGTCATTAAAAGTATTGTGATAATCCAAATGATCCTGAGTAAGATTAGTAAAAACCCCTCCAGAAAAATTCAATCCTGAAATTCTACCTTGTGCAATAGCATGAGAGCTCACTTCCATAAAACAATACTCACAACCCGCATTTATCATTTTATTTAATAGAAAATTAAGTTGTAAAGCATCAGGAGTAGTATGAGTGGATGGAATAATGGTGTCTATAATTTTATTCTGAATAGTAGATATCATTCCTGCCTTCACATTGATCATCCCAAACAATTGACTAAGTAAACTCACGATTGTAGTTTTACCATTTGTTCCTGTAACACCAACTAATTTTATTTTTTCAGAAGGGTTACTATAAAAGTTAGCGGCAATAATTCCCAATGCAATATTGCTATCTTCCACTTGAACATAGGTAACCTTTTCATTTAGAATTCTAGGAATCTCTTCAACAATAACTGCAACTACTCCACTTTCAATAGCTCTCTCAATATAATCATGTCCATCAGAAAGAATTCCTTGTATTGCAACAAACAAAGAAGAATCTTTAATCTTTCTAGAATCGAAAGAGACGTCATAAACCTCAACATTAGTAACTCCAACTACTTTGGTGACATTCACTTTATATAGTATCTCCTTTAAATTCATTAGGTCAGTTCTAGTTTAATTACTGCTCCTTTTTTAAAACGCTCTCCCTTTTTTATAGATTGAGTTTGAATAGAACCATTACCCAGAAACTTCACAATTAATCCGTAACTTTCCAACAAATAAATAGCGTCTTGAATACCCATTCCACTTAAATCAGGCATATTCCCATTTTGTAAGTCTCGCTCTACTTTTCTAACCTCTAAAAACACCTGTTCTTTTGATGTTTTTGCAACCATCCAATTAGCATCAGTTGAAGTAGTATTTATCTCAAATTCTGATAACACTATATTTGTCTCTTCAACACTACCTTGCTTTACCTTAGGTAAGCTTGCTGTAATATCCAATTGCTGCAATGCTTTATGAATGCTCATGTCAGAAGCATATACTTTATCGGCTAGTTCTTTGAAAATTGGAGCTGCAACTGATCCTCCATAATGTCCATTCTTTTTTGGATTATTCACAACCACTATGCATGAATATTTTGGATTATCAGCTGGGAAAAACCCCGCAAAAGATGCTTGATATTCTTTCTTCTCCCCTTCTGCTCTTTTATTAAAATTAATTACTGTCGTTCCTGTTTTTCCTGCAATAAGGTAGTTGCTAGTTTTGATATTTTTAGCAGTTCCTTCTTCCACTACCTCAATAAGTAAAGGTATTACAGCATCAATAGTTACTTTCGAACAAATAGCAGGATTGATTACTTCTGTAGTGCGCTCTTCAATTATTTTTCCATCACGACTAATTGCTGAAGTGAAAATTGGTTTTACCATCTTTCCTTGATTTGCAATCGCATTATAAAAAGTAAGCATATGAATAGGTGTCAGTTGCATTTCATACCCAATTGACATCCAAGGTAATGTTACCCCAGACCAACTTCCTTTATTAGGAATTGGTGATTTTAGATTATTAGGAAAAGGTAACTCCAATTCCAAAGCAGTACTCAATCCCATCTTATAAATCCTATCCGTAAATGCAGTAGGTCTACTTTTATAATTATCAAAAATAATACGAGAAATACCAACATTAGAAGACTGTATAAATGCCTTTTTAATAGTAATCTTGTCATATATACCTAACTTAGAATCTTTCATTACCCTGTCATAGAAAATAAATCTCCCACCACAAGTTCGTACAGAATCCTCTAACTTAAATAACCCATCCTCCAATCCTGAAATTACTGATGCTAACTTAAAAGTTGATCCTGGTGATACATGCTTAGCTAAGGCGTAATTAAAAAGTTCTCTCACACTTCCATCATCCTGCTTTTTAAGATTTGCAATTACTTTTACCTCTCCTGTTTCAACTTCCATCAAAACTACACAACCCCAATCTGCATCATGATGAGATAAAGTATTTTCCAATGCTTTTTCAGCAACATCCTGCATATCCGTATTGATAGTAGTTACTACATTATTTCCAGCTCTTGGTAATCTATTCCCTTCCGAATCTTGTGGTACCCAAATTCCTTTTGCAATTTTTCGTTTCAGATGCTTACCATCTACTCCTGAAAGTGTTTGATTAAATGCTCTTTCTATCCCAACGGGGTTCACATCTCTTAACACTCCAACAGTTCTTTGTGCCAATAAGCCAAATGGTCTTTCTCTATTAGGTCTTTGCTCTGCAATTAATCCTCCTTTATTCTGTCCTAATCTTAGAATTGGCATTTGCCTTAAAGTATTTAATTCATTGTGAGTTACTTTATTTTGAAGCAAGACATACTTATTCTTCTTAGATTTCTTTGAATACCTTAAAAAAGTATCATATTCTTCAGTTGTCTTGTCTTTAAAAAGATCAGTTAATAAAACTGACAGATCAGTAATATTATCGTTAAACAAACCCTTAGGCATCACACTCATATCCAAATGCACATCATAAAGTGGCATTGAGATTGCTAATAAAGCACCATCATCAGCCATAATATTTCCTCTAGGTGCCTCAACCGTAAAATACCTTGGCTGACTACCTGTGTTTATCGCCTCACTAAACTGCTGCACTTTTGCAATTTTGGACACAATACCAATTGCAATAAGTACAACAAATAGATACAGACCTATTATTTTAAGATTAGTGTCTTTTGTTTTTTTAGTCATTATTATTCTCAATAATAATTGGCGGAATCAATGACGTCTTTAATCCTTTTTCTGCTACAATTTCTTCAATTACAGACCTTCTGTACATGCTCATTAGATCTGACTTTGTAGTAATAAAAACCAAACGCAAATCAGTTACTTCTTGCTCTAAAGCAATAGATTCTTTTAGTAAGCGCTCAGCCCTGAAAGAAATTCTAATATTTAATAAAATCAGTAATACAATAAAGATCAAAAAAGGAATATACTTTTGATTGTTTTGATCTGCAATAAACTCTCCTCTTAAAATAGAGAGCAATGAACTTTTATTCTCTTTAATTGTTTTCATTAACTTTTTTCAGCTATGCGCAGCTTTGCACTTCTAGATCTAGTGTTCTCTGCTATCTCATCCTCCGTAGCTATTATTACTTTTCTCGTTATATCTTTTAGATCTTTAATTGGATTACCAAAAAAATCTTTTTCTAATCTTCCTTCAATATTTCCTTTCTTTATCAAATTCTTAACTATCCTGTCTTCTAAAGAATGATAAGACAGCACGACCAAACGACCTCCCTGATTGAGCATGTCAACAGCATCTAGAAGCATCTCCTGTAAAGCGTTTATTTCATCATTTACTTCAATTCGGATAGCTTGAAAAATACGCGCTAGAAATTGATTTCTCTTTTTTGCCGGAACCATATGATTCACTACATCAATCAATTGATTAGTTGTGATAATTTCCTTCATCTCTCTTGCATTTACAATTTCTCTTGCAATGGCTCTTGAGTTTCTAAGCTCCCCATATTTATACAGAATGTTAGCTAAATCTAGCTGCTCATATTCATTTATCACACTTCTAGCTGACAAATTTGAATTGATATTCATTCGCATATCCAACTCCCCATCAAAACGAATTGAAAAACCTCTTTCAGCCACATCAAACTGATAAGAAGAAACTCCTAAATCAGCTAATAAGCCGTCAATTTTACGGACTCCCTCCATTCTTAAGAAATTTTTAAGATGTCTAAAATTTGCATTGATTAATTTAAAACCATCTTCCTCTAATGAGTTTTTATGTGCATTCTCGTCCTGATCAAAAGCATACAACGCTCCTCCATCAAGATGCTTTAGTATTAATTTGGAATGCCCTCCCCCACCAAAAGTAACATCAACATAAATCCCTTCTGGCTTAATATTTAGCCCTTCAATACATTCATTTAATAATACAGGATTATGATACCCCATCCGATTCATCTTGGGATTGATTTCCCATCACATCTTCAGCTAAATCTCCAAAATCTACTAGCGTTGTAGCTACAGAATCCTCATACTTATCTTTGTCCCATATCTCAATCATATTTACTGATGAAGACAATACCAACTCTTTTTGTAAGTCTGCAAACAAATACAAATCTTTAGGAATTAAAAATCGACCAGCCCCATCTATCTCCACTACTCTTAATCCCGACATGTAAGACCTTATGAAATCATTATTTTTTTTGACAAAACGATTTAATTTATTCACCTGAATCATAACATTATTCCATTCTGACATAGGATGAATTTCCAAACACTTATTAAATACTGACCTTTTAATTACAAAACCATCATTCATCACATTTTTCAGTTGCTTTTTTAGGGCAGAAGGAAGCATAACCCGCCCCTTAGCGTCTGCTTTGCATTCATATGTTCCTATTATATTTATCACTTCTAATTACTTTAAATATGGGTGCTAATATAAGCATAAATACCACTTTTTACCACTTTTTACCACTTTGTTAACAACTTTACCCACTTACTAGACTTTTAAGCCCTATTATCTCTAGCTTTTGAGATTAACAATTTTTTTCGTTTCTTTGTGAATTAAAAGCAAAACTCATATGGTTAAGGAGAAAGGGAAATTCAAATGGCTTGAGGAAGGAGAGGGAGAGCAAACTATCATCCTATTGCACGGCTTAATGGGTGGTGTTGAAAATTTTGGAGAGATGGTAGATTTTATATCAGAAAAATATAAAGTTTATGGTTTAGATTTAAAGCTATTTGAAGGAAGAACTCTCCTCAAAGTATCCGTAAAATCATTAAGCGATTATTTATATGAATTTATGAACCTCTTAGGCATTGAAAGCACAGTACTTATTGGAAACTCAATGGGAGGACATATTGGTTTAATTTTTACAAAAAATCATCCGGAAAAAGTTGATGCATTAATCCTAACTGGTAGCTCTGGATTATTTGAAGAATCAATGGGGAATTCTTTTCCAAGAAGAAAAAACAAAGATTATATCCGAGAAAAAACTGAAGAAGTATTCTATGACCCAAAAGTAGCAACTGATGAACTGGTTGATAGAGTATTTGAAATTGCTAATAATAGAATCTCAGTTCTTAAACTTTTAGGATATGCAAAATCTGCCATCAGACACAATATGGCAAATGATATTTCTAAGATTACAAAACCTACTTGTTTAATTTGGGGGGCAGAAGACAAAGTAACTCCACCGCATGTTGCTAAGGAATTTCATAAATTATTACCAAACTCTGAACTGAATTGGATACCTTTATGTGGCCATGCTGCAATGTGGGAGCACCCAAAAGAATTTAGTAAAATTGTATTAAAATTCTTAAAAGATAAACTCTAGCAAATCATGAAAATTAAAAATGCTGAATTTGTAATTAGTAACTCTGATTACAAAATATGCCCTGCACCTAAAATGGCAGAATATGCTTTTATTGGAAGATCTAATGTTGGAAAATCATCATTAATAAACGCATTGGTAAATAAAAAAAATCTAGCTAAGGTATCAGGAAGACCAGGAAAGACGCAACTAATTAACCATTTTATTATTAATAATGAATGGTATTTAGTGGATCTGCCAGGTTTTGGATTTGCTAAAATTTCAAAATCAAAACGATCAGAATTTCATGACATGGTAAGTGAGTATTTGATGAATAGGAATAACCTTATGTGCTTATTTGTATTAATTGACAGTAGACACAAACCTCAATCTATTGACCAAGAGTTTATGCAATGGTTAGCCGAAAAAGGAATTCCTTTTGTAATGGTATTTACAAAAACAGATAAGCTAGGAAAAATAGCTCTAGCAAAAAATATAGAAACCTACAAAGTTGAAATGCTAAAATCCTGGCAAGAACTACCTCAGATATTCATTACTTCAGCCGAAAAGAAAATAGGAACAAAAGAAATTACAACTTTTATTGAAAATTTAAATCCAAAATTTGAAGAAATTATTTAGTCTCTCTAATCTTTGTCTGTTCAGCAAAGAACTCACAATAATCACGTAAAGCTCCAGCTAATTTATCATGCCCAGTAGCACGATCCAAAGTAGTGGCCATTCCCATCATTGTTTGATGATACATGATAAGCATTTCATTAACAGGCATATCCTTTGTCCAAAGGTCAATACGCAAAGTTTCCTTAGTTTTTGCAGCCCAAGCAGAAATCATTAAGGCTTTAATATTTTTCTCATTTGCCTCACCATCACTTGCGTCCATCTCAATATTTAAAGGCAACTGATTTTCGTCTAGCTCTATTTCAAATTTTAAGGTCTGATTCATTTTGCTATTTTGTAGGTTTATATTGTGATTGTTGTAAAAACTGTCTTGAATCTGTTAAATACATAAGTTGTTGTATGTCAATCTCATTATTATCCATAAACTCACTTACCATTTTATAGCCAATATAGTAAGCCACTCTTCCTGGAGCTTCAGCGGGCATTCCTTTTGCAAAAGGAGCGTAATTAATAAAGGTCCTAAAATCTTGTTCTTTTTTAGAAAATAACAAGTCTTCATGTACTATATACTGCCAGATACTCTCCTCATTCTCTTCTACCCAATCCATTTGTTTGGTAGTAAAACGAAACTTATCTTCCATAGTTAATCCAGGTAACACCTTATCAATACAATACATTACCTTTCCTTTATAAATAATTTGAGAAAGCAAATCTCTACCACCTAAATACTGCTGAAAGTATTCATTTAACCAAACCTCTATTACATTAGGGGCAATAAACTTTTTTTGCTTTTGAAAACGCAAATAAATAGGGTCACCAAGCAAAGAATAATACTTGCTTTTTTCCCCCAGAAAGTTTTCTAAGCCAATTGCAATATTATTATCATAAGTAACTACCCCATAATTAAACCCCCCAAAAAAAGTAGTTATCTCAGGTGTTGGGTAAGAAGGAAAATCAGCTGAAAATTGTCCAAATGCAAATTCTAACTGTTCTTCAATTGCAGAAAAATCAGCAAATAAAATTGCTACTGAATCATATGCCTCACGCATATCCTTATGTTGAGTAAAGGCTAACAACTCATTATGATATTCCCCATCAGTCAGTCTTCCTTTTTGCATAATCTGAGTGGCAAACACTTCATCAAAAGTTCCGAAATCGGCTCTCCAACTTGCGGTCAATTCTACTACATTTTTAGTGTTTATTTCAAATAATTTTTGTTCGAATCTATTTAACTTTAGATCTATCTTTTCCTTTTCAGATGAACAAGAAAACAATACCGAAATAGCTAGAAATAAGACAATACGATTCATCTGGCAAATTTAAAAAGTTTTCTTTTACATTTGCAAATAATTATGCAAACTACGGCAATAATAGATCATATTAACAATTGGCTAATTAACTATATCAATTCAAGCAAAGCGCAAGGTTTTGTAATTGGTATCTCTGGAGGTATTGACTCTGCAGTTACTTCTACACTTGCAGCAAAAACAGGCTTACCACTACTCTGTGTAGAAATGCCTATTCATCAAAATAAAATACAAGTAGATAGAGGGATAAAACATATCGCTTGGCTAAAAGATAAATTTAAAAACGTCAACTCTGTAGAATTAGATTTAACTCCAATATTTGACGGGTTTATTAATCAACTGCCAGTAAATGAACAGAAAAACAAACTGGCTTTAGTAAATACCAGAGCACGACTCAGAATGACTACTCTCTATTATTTTGCGCAAACTAATAATTCTTTAGTTGTAGGAACAGGAAATAAAGTAGAAGATTTTGGTATTGGCTTCTTTACAAAATATGGTGATGGAGGAGTTGACATTAACCCTATTGCTGATTTACTGAAAACTGAAGTTTTTAAACTTGGAGAAGAATTAGGTGTAAATAATGAAATTTTAATAGCAGAACCTACTGATGGCCTTTGGGAAGATGACAAAACAGATGAAGACCAAATAGGTGCCAGCTACCCGGAATTAGAATGGGCAATGACTTTTGATGGAGAGGAAGATTCCCTAACCAGTAGAGAAAAGCAAGTACTGGAAACTTACTTAAACCTCAAAAAAACCAATCAACATAAGATGTGCGCCATACCAATTTGTAACATCCCAGAAAACCTTAAGTAATTTATTTTATTAATTTAGCCCATACTAATCAAAAATTAAACTTATGGGAAATCTTGAAAAACCCTTAACATGGGTGCTCGCTATTGTTTTATTAGGCTATCTGTTTATCGTAAATTGTGAATGTGTTGAAGGGACTACTTCTCCGCTAAACAGTGGATGTAATATTGGGCATGAAAGTGATGTGAAATCAGAAGAAGATATAAGTATTGACATAAAAGTGGAAGATGAAAGTATTAATGTGGATAGTATAGTAGATGCTGTTCTTGAAGAAATTGAACTAAAAACTAAAAAAGTAGAAGAATAAATTTCATTTTTATAAAAAAGTAAAAACCATTCTATTTTAGAGTAGTTTTTTTATTTTTTCAATCTACCTACCACAAAAAAAACTACAAATAACATAGCTGCTAAAAAAACAGATAGCCTTCCAATATAATCTCCATATATAGCATAAAAGGTTTTCTCATTATTCAGGCTAACTGTAACTGGAATGCAAGTTTCTTCATCCCAATTCGTTCTTTTTAGCACTTCTCCATGGACATTAATCACTCCAGATATTCCTGTATTTGCTGAACGAATAATGCTTTTTCTTTGTTCAATGGCTCTTAGCCTTGCATAAGCAAAATGTTGCTTATAACCTGCCGTATTTCTCCACCAACCATCATTCGTG
>MDSV01162581.1_pt1 | contig 10720 bp, 8 predicted proteins | sample 810851 | NCBI WGS metagenome assembly MDSV01 (sample SAMN05326640, study PRJNA326480) | marine metagenome | isolation source: seawater | place: Atlantic Ocean: North East | collected 2012 | reverse complement strand
GGTACCGGAATGATGTGGTTCTTAGCTTATAAAATGGAAATGTCTACTATGCCTAGAAAATCAGTAAGTGCTCTAGTAGAAGACATTGGAGATACTGCAAGAGGATAATAACATTCTCAAATTAAAGACTTTTATTAAAAAGGGCGGATTTTACCGCCCTTTTTTTTTGACATAAATCAAATATAAAAATATAAATTTTCCTATGGCTTCTATTAAAATTTCTCCGTCAATTTTATCTGCAGATTTTAGCAAGCTCGGAAGTGAAATTGAAAATTTAGAAAAAGCGAAAGCAGACTTAATACATATAGATGTAATGGATGGCCATTTTGTTCCAAATATCACAATAGGACCAGAGGTAATAAATAAATTGAGAAAATATACATCGCTGCCATTTGATGTTCATTTAATGATTTCTCCTGTTAATAATTTTATAGATAGTTTTGCTAAAGCAGGAGCGGATATTATTACAATACACCCTGAGGCTACTGATAATCTCTTAGACTCTATAAAAAAAATAAAGTCCCATAATAAAAAAATTGGTATTTCTTTAAATCCTGAAACATCAATTGATAAAGTACTGCCTGTTTTAAATTTAATTGATTTAGTTTTAGTAATGAGTGTAAACCCAGGTTTTGGAGGTCAAAAATTTATAGAAGCTACTTTAGAAAAAGTAAAAAAACTAAGAAAAGAAATAGATGATAAAAAACTTAAAGTTGAAATTGAAATAGATGGTGGAATCAATTTTGAAAATTCAAAAAAAGCAATAAACGCCGGTGTAGATATATTAGTTTCAGGCACAACAATTTTTAAAGAAAATGAAGGAAATTTAAAGAAAAATATTCAATTATTAAGAACAGGGTAAAATGTATAGAATTGGAAGTATTAAACTATACTTTTTTTCTATTTTCAGACTGTTTTTTTTCAGTATTAGAAAATTTTATTTTAAAAGTAATTTTTACAATAAGAAATTAATTACTTTTATTCCAGATAGAATTTTTTATAATCCAAGCTCTTTTTTGAGTGCATCTCTTATATCTTCAAGTAGTGATTTCTATAAGATTCCAGAAACCTCTCCTGAAGTACTGTGGAAAACTAGTTTAAAAAACAAAATAAAATTTAATAATCTACATAGTTTCCTTTGGTTAACAAAGTTGGATAGGAAACATAGCAAATCTATTACAAAAAATATTATAAGTAGTTGGATTAAAAATTTTTATAATTATCAATCAGAAACATGGAAAATGGATATTATTGCAAAAAGAATTATTGCCTGGACTTCTAATACTGATATCACTCTAGAAGATTCTGATAAAGTATATAAAGAAAAATTTTTTATAAGTTTAGTAAAACAATCAAATTTTTTATTAAAAAATTTGAACAATTTATTTTACGACTCTGATAAAATTATTTGTTGTGCTGCCATAATCTTATCTGGATTAGTTTTTAAAGATAATGATATAAACTATAAATCAGGAATTAAAGAATTAGAAAAAATTATTAAAATTTATTTTGATAAAAATGGATCTCCTCGCTCAAGAAATCCTGAAGAAGTTTTTATATCACTTAAATATTTAATCTTAATAAGAGAGTGGTTCAAAGAGTCACAAAAACCGATACCAGAATTTCTAAATGAAATAATTCATAAATGCGGTAATTGCTATGCATTGCTATCTTGTTCGAATAAACAATTTCCACTTTTTAATGGAGCTACAGAAGTTAATTATAAAGATTATGATATTTTTTTAAAAAATCTAAAGTATAAATTTATTAATAAAGATCACGAAATTTTAAGTTTAGTAAAAATTAAAAAGAAAAAGTTTGAATTTTTTATTGATTGTGGAAATCCACCTTCTGATAATTTTGCAAAAAATTATCAAGCTGGTTGTTTATCATTTGAACTTATATCAAATAAACAAAAAATTATTTGTAATGCAGGCTATGCAAAAAATCTATCTCAGAAACTTTCTTCGTTAAGCCGCTCGACTGCAGCTCATTCAACCTTGTATTTAAATAATACTTCATCATGTACATTTCAAAAAAATAAGATGATAAATAAAATATATGGAAATTCATTATTAAAAAAACTTAAAGTTCTAGATAAGAACTATATAGAAAATAAGGACTTTTTCTCTCTAACTGCCTCTCATAATGGATATGAAAAGAAATTTGGATATATACATACTAGAAAAGTTAAAATTTTAAAAAATAAAGACCAAATATTTGGTGAAGATCAATTAAAGAAAACACAAAAACATTCAAATTCTGTAACTTATTCTGTAAGATTTCACATATATCCAGATATAAAAGTTGTTAAAACCAAAAGTGGTAATTCTGTTTTAATTAAATTATTAAATGGAGAAGGATGGCTATTACAAAGTGACACAAATGTTTTTGAAATTGAAAAGAATATTTTTTTAGGTAATAAAAATAAAATTATAAATAATGAATCAGTATCAATTTTTGGAACAACATCAGAACCATCAACTTCTATAAAATGGAAAATTGAAAGAATTAATTAGAAATGAATTTAAAAAAAATTAAAAGAGCAATAATCTCTGTATCAGATAAATCAAATCTAAAGATAATATTAACTATTTTAAATAAATTTAATATTGAAATTATATCTTCCGGGGGGACTTATAAAAAAATTAGAAGTATGAATTATAATTGTATTAAAATTTCAAACTATACAGGGTTTTCTGAAATGCTAGATGGAAGAATTAAAACATTGCACCCAAAAATACACGCAGGTATTTTAAATATAAGAAAAAATAAAACACATAAAAAAGATTTAAAAAAACAAAATATACAAAATATAGATTTAGTAATTGTCGATCTTTATCCATTTGAAAAGAAAATTAAAGAAAATTTAAAACTCGAAAAAGTAATAGAATATATAGATATTGGAGGACCTACATTAATTCGTGCTGCTGCAAAAAATTTTAATGATGTAACTGTAATTTCCGATATTGATGATTATTCTATGCTGATAAAAGAACTTAAAGCCAATAATGGATCTACAACAATGAAATTTAGAAAATTTATGTCATCAAAAGCTTTTGGATTAACTGCTAGTTATGATTCAATTGTTTCAAATTGGTTTAATGAAAAAATGGATATTAAATTTCCTTTAAGAAAAACGATGCATGGAAAATTATTGCAAAAATTACGCTATGGTGAAAATCCTCATCAAGAAGGTAGTATTTATTGTAGCGATCACAGCATAGGTTTAAAAAAATTACATGGTAGAAATTTAAGTTATAATAATTTTAACGATATTTATTCCGCCTTATCTATTGTAAAATCTTTTAAGAAGAATGTTGGAACTGTTATAATTAAACATGCTAATCCATGTGGTGTTTCCATTGAAAAAAATAATTTAAAATCATTTGCAAATGCCTTGAGCTGTGATCCTAAAAGTGCATTTGGTGGAGTAATTGCAATAAATTCTATTATTTCAAAAAAATTAGCAATACAGCTAAATAAAAAGTTTTTTGAAATAATATTGTGCAAGGGTTTTAAAAAAGATGCTTTAAAAATTTTAAAAAAAAAGAAAAATCTTAGATTAATTGATTATAGTAATTATAAATACGTTAAAAACTTAAATTATAATTTTGTAGGGAATACTTTTTTGATTCAAGATGCCGATAATTCAATTTTTGAAAAAAAATTACGTATTGTTACTAAAAAGAAACCGACTTTAACTCAGCTCAATGCATTAAAATTTGCATTTAACGTCTGTAAATTTGTAAAATCTAATGCAATAGTTTTAGCAAATAATAAATCAACTATAGGAATTGGTGCAGGCCAGCCGAACAGATTAGATAGCTGTAAAATTGCATCAAATAAAGCGTCGTATTTTGTTCCTGAAAAAATATTAAACTCTGTAGCGGCCTCAGATGCATTTTTTCCATTTGCTGATGGAGTTCAAGAATTAATAAATTTTGGAGTAGATGCGATTATTCAGCCTGGTGGTTCAATAAACGACCATGAAGTTATTAGGGCAGCAAATAACGCTGGTATAGTTATGGTTTTTACAGAAACAAGACATTTTAAACATTAAATTTTATCAACTTTAGCAGCCAAAATAAAATCACTTTCTACCAGGCCTTTAATTTTATGTGTAAAAATTTGAACTTGAGCATATCCCCAGCCAAATATTATATCAGGATGGTGTCCCTCTTTTTCTGCAATATTTCCTACTTGGTTAACAAATTTCTGACTTTCGATAAAGTTTTCGAAAATGAATTTTTTTTCTAAATAATAAATTTCACCTTCTTTTTTTTTAACATCCCAGCCATCAATCTTTTTTAAATATTTGTGAATTTCAGATATTGCAAAAGGTGGAACTCCACCTTTGCATGGTATGCAATTTTTTTCATCTAAATTGACGTCATTATTCATAAATTAAGAACTAATTTTATTATAATATATTTTAACTAAACCAGTCATATTTTTTTTCAAATTTATTTAAAAATTTTCTGTAGTGCAAGTACTGTTCTCCAGAACCTTTATAAATTGGTCTTTTTATTTGAAATTTACTTGCTGTTTTAGAAATTATATCTTCTCTTTTATAAAATTCTAAACATTTTTTGTCCCAGGGCAAATCACAAAATTCTAGCAATTTTTTAGACTCTTCTTCGGGGTTATCTATAAATTTTTCATATTCAAGATCATAAATAAGATTGGGAGTATCATGCTTTAAATTTTTAATAATTTTTTTATAGATATCAATATATTTAAAAATGTGCTCCAAACTGTGGCCCCATGGGATGTCTCTATAGTTACTTTTAAAAATAGACATAATTGAAGATAAAGTGCTCCTTTTACAATTAATAAACTTCGCGTTTGGAAATATTTTTTTTATTAATCTTGTATAAAAAAAATTATCTAAAGATTTATCAGTAAAAATAAAATTACTTTTTTCTACAATTAGGCCTTTTATTTTAAATTTCATAATTATTTCCTTTTGCAAATTATTAAAATCTAAGTTTGAAAAAGAATTTTTTTCTATAATTTTAATTACTGAATCTCTAAATATATTTGTTTCTTCTCCAATAGAAATATATTGGGATCCCGATGCAATTACTTTCTCTAATAATGTTGAGCCACTCCTAGGAATACCAAATATGAAAATAGGTTTTATTTTGTAACTATTTTTTTCAGAGTTTTCATTTCCTTTTATAGAATCAATTAACCCTTGTGCATTAGGTAATTGTTTAAGCCAGTAATCAATTTCTTTCGTAATTGAATTTTTTTTTAGGTTTAAAAAATTTGAGTGGCTTTTTAATAAATAATTAAATTCTTCTTTGTAATTTTTTTTATTTAATTCATATTTTGAAAGTAAAAAATTACCAAATGTCTTATTTTCTTCTGAACAATCTAATTTATCAATAATTTTCAATATTTTATTATGCAATTTAGAATCTAATATTTCTCTTTTTAATTCGTACAAGTGGTAAATAGAAACTAGGTTGTCAGATTTACTTTCAGCTGCTACTTCATAGCAAGTAATTGCCTTTTGGATATTACCTATTTGTTTAAATACTAATGCTAAATTATTGTATGCCTCGATATAATCTGGTTTAATTTTAATTGCATTTTCATAACTAATTATTGCCTTTTTATATTCTCCCAGTTCTTCGAATACATTTCCTAAATTATAATGCGCTAATGAATAATTTTTATTTATTTCAATAATTCTCTCATAACAATTTTGCGCCTTGTGATAATCAAGTAATTTTTCAAATAAAATACCTAGATTTAAATGAGCATTTAAAAAATTTGGATTAATTTTTATTGCTTCTTTATAGCAGTTCTGAGCTTTTTCATGTTCTCCCAATTTATGAAATATTAAACCTAAATTATAGTGTGCATCTTCAAAATTCTTATTAATTTTTATAGTGTTCTCATAAGAATTTTTAGCTTGTTCTGTTTTTCCTAGCTCATCAAAAACATTTCCAAGATTGTTGTGGGCTATAAAATATTTTGGATCAATTTCAATTGCTTTTTCGTAACTAGATATTGCTTTTTTAAATTCACCTAATTCTTTAAATGTTAATCCTAGATTATAATGTAACTTAGGCTCATTTGGTCTAATTTTAATAGCTTTTTCAAATAGTTGTTTTGCAAATTCTAATTTTTTAGATTGTGCTGATAAAATGCCTAAAAGATAAATTGAGTCAAATTGATTTGGGTCTTTCTTTAAAATTTCCTTATATAATTTTTCCGCAGTTTCAAAATTATTTTTTTTATGATTTTGAATTGCAAGTGTGTAAATTTCTTCAATATTTAAATTTTTTTTAGACATTTTTAGCTTTATTTTATTCTAATAATATACCAATATTACAAAAAAGTTTAATCAATGATAATTTGGATTGCATCATACCCCAAGAGTGGAAATACGTGGATAAGAAGCCTATTAAGTAAACATCTATATTCTGATAATGGAATGAAAGAATTAGGATATTTGTAAATGCCCCAAGAAGATTTATCGATAAAGGAATCTTTTGAAAAAGCAAATAAAGAACTGAGTGAAGGTAATTTTAAAAATGCAAAAAATATTTATAATGAAATATTAATGATAGAACCTAATCATTTAGGCTCACATAATAACCTTGGAATAACTTTTATATATTTAAAAGAATATGAGAAGGCAAAAATTTATTTTGAAAAAGCAATTAAAATTAATCCTAATTATTCAGATGCATACGTAAATCTTGGTAAAATTTTCAAACAATTAAAAAATAATGAAAAGGCAAAAGAATATTTTGAAAAAGCTTTAAAAATTAAATTAATTAAATCACCTGAAGAAAGCTTATTTATTTATAACGAAATGAGTGATAGAGGTTTTTTTTTAGAAAGTAATCTAGAGCAAATTCAAAAAGGTAAAAAACAACTGCCTTTATTAACATGGCCACTCTTAGACTTTATTAGAACTTTAAGTTTAAAAAATATTACTTTGCACGAACTTGGCTCGGGTAATTCAACCATTTGGTTTGCTGATATATTTAATAAAGTAATTAGTTATGAAACTAACCATGATTGGTATGAAAAACTTAAAGCTAAAGTAAAAGCAAATGTTGCTTTGAAATTTATTAAATTAGAAAATCTTTATAGTTGTCCAATTAAATTTAAAACTGAGGATTGGTTATTAATTGATTTTGCGGGAAAAAGAACTAAATTTGTTTATGAGCTAGCAAAATTTTCTAATGATGAGATTCCAGCTCAAATAATTTTTGATAATTCTGAATTGTATAGAAATGGTGCAAAAATATTGGCAGATAAAGGCTATATTGAAATACCTTTCTATGGTTTTAAATCAGGAGAGCATGGAATACATTGTACAAGTTTATTTCTTCTCAAAAAGAAGTTCGATATAAAATTGCTCCCACAATTTTTTTATCCAAAATTTTCTCTTAAAATCCAAAATAATTGGGATACCATCGATTAAATTTTTTACAAATAATTTATCTAAACTGAATACAAGATTATTATTTCTTACATTTGAGTTTAGCTATCATATCTGCAAGATTATTTGAGGTTAGTTCTGAGCAGTTTTTTTTTATTTTAGGAATAACATTTCCTTCTTCATCCCTTGGTTTAAATGGATTTAATACACCAAATCTTTTAATTTTTTCTTTCTCTTCCATTTTTATACCTTTTTTACATTTTATATTCTTAATTAATCCAGTGAAACTTTTAGTAGAATATTTTGAGCAATCTAAATTTTTTTCTGCTTTTGCATAGGAGTTAAAAAAAGTAAAAGTAATTAGAAATACTATAATTTTTATTAATTGCATTTTTTTATTTTTTTCTAATATATGTATTGGAGCGGGTCAAGGGAATCGAACCCTCTACCTAATCGTTGGCAACGATTCGCTCTACCAATGAGCTAGACCCGCTTATTAAAAATATTATAAAACAACGATTTTTTATAAGCAACAGCTCTTAAAATCAAGTGAATTTGCGATGTGTTAAACCGAAGCGTAATAAATAGTATGATAGATTTAATTTAAAAAATGGAAAATATAAATATTAAAGAAATAGTTGATAATTTTAAGCTTGGAAAATTTGAGCTTGCAGCAAAAGAAGTAATTCCACTTTTAAAAAAATTTCCAAATAATTATTTTCTGTTTAATTTATATGGCGCCATTCTATCAAGTCAGAAAAAATTTGAAGAGGCTATTACTTATATAAAAAAATCTATTGAAATTTCTCCAAACTATGCTGATGCCTATAATAATTTAGCTGGTATTTTCGCTCAACAGGGTAAATTTGAAGAGGCTATTAAAAATTTTAAAAAGGCTATTGAAATTAATCCAAACTTAGCTGAAGCACATTATAATCTTGGTAATGCCTTTGAAGAAGTAAACCAATATGAAGAATCAATTAATAGTTATAATAATTCAATTAAATTAAAACCAAATTATGCCAAAGCTTACAACAACCTTGGAAATATTTTCAAAAATATTAATGAAATAGAAAATGCTATAACCTGTTATGAAAAAGCAATTGAGTTTAATATTAGTCTACCAGATACATATAACAAATTAGCAATTCTGTATTGTGATATTGGACGCGTTAGTGATTCTAAAAAATATTTTCAAAAGTTAATCAAGCTGGATCCTGACAATATTGCATATAAGATTAATAATTATTTGTTATTAACACCTGTTTATAGATCGGTTGAAGAAATTAACCTTTATCGCAACCAATTCATAGAAGGAATAGATCAACTAAAAAAATACAAATATTTAACAGATCGACCTAGCGATGAAATAGAATTAAATTTTTACTACCTTGCTTATCATAATAAAAATAATCTAGATTTATTAAAAAAACTTTCTAAATTATTTAGGAAAGTTATTCCAAGTATTAATTATACTTATAAAAAGAATAGTGTAAAAAAAAATGAAAAAAAAATAAATATAGGTTTTATCTCACAATTTATGACAGACCATACTGTTGGTAAACTTTTTGGTGGACTTATAAAAAACTTAAATAAAAAAAAATTTAATACAACGATATTTCATACCTCCAATACAAATGATGGTTTCATTAAAAAACAGATAGATGCTAGTGCTGATAAAATAATTATTTTAAAAAATACAATACACGAGCAACATGCTCAAATTGAAAATGAAAATTTAGATATTATTTTTTACCCAGATATAGGAATGTCACCTATAACTTATTTTTTAGCTTATGCGCGTCTTGCTCCCATCCAAATAACAAGTTGGGGACAGACAGAAACTACGGGAATTGATACGATTGATTATTTTTTATCGTCAGATGACTTTGAAAATAATAATAACAATAAATATTCTGAGAAGCTTTTAAGCGTAAGTCAAATTCCAACTTACTTTGAACCTCCAGAAAATATTGGAGTTTTAAAAAATAGATCAGAATTAAATCTCCCAAAGAATGCAAATCTATACGGTTGTCCACAATCTTTATTTAAACTGCATCCTGATTTTGATTTTGTGTTGTCTGAAATATTAAAGAAGGATGATAATGGGTATATTGTACTTATCGGAAATGAGGGTAAAGGAAAATTTTGGGCAAAAATTTTAAAAGAAAGGTGGGCAGAAAAATTTCCTATTCTTAATAAAAGAGTAATATTTACAAAAAAATTGTCATTATTAGAATTTTTTTCGTTATCAAACTGTGTAGATGTCCTATTAGTTCCTACTCATTTTGGAGGTGGAAATACTTCCTTAGAGGCTATGATGTTTGGAACTCCATCTATAACAATGTCTGGGGATTATCTAAGGACAAATATTACTAGTGCTATTTATAAACAAATGAAAATTTCAAATCCTCCTATCGCAAAAAATACAAAAGAATATATTGAGTTAGCTATCAAATATGGAACAAACACTAAAGCAAATAAATTATTACGAGAAAAATCAAAAGAAGCTGCAAAAAAATATTTATTTAAAAGTGATAGAGCTTTAAAAGAATTTGAAAAATTTTTAGAGACTATTTACAGCAAAATAAATTAATCCGCAACGTAAACTGATATTCCTCTTTTGTTTAAATCTATATCAAATTTTTTGTGCAAAGGAGGGAACGCCCTCTGCTGGCAATCCATTCTATCGCATGTTCTACAATTTACACCAATAGGCGTTTCAGTTTTTTTATCATTTAAATTTAAGGAATCTGCATAAACAAAATTTTTTGCATATTTAGCTTGACATCCCAAACCTATAGATAGCAGACTTTTAAACATTCCGTGTTTGCCGACTCCTTTTTCTACTGTTCTAGCAATACAAACATATTTTTCTCCATTGGGCATTTTTGATACAGCTGCATTAATTTTACCAGGCATTGTAAAAGCTGCGTATATATTCCATCTAGGACACGCACCACCATAACGAGGTATTTCTATACCTGATAGAGAAAACCTTTTTGAAATATTACCAGCTACATCAGCTCTAAGCATATGAAAAGGAATTCCTTTCATTTTAGGATCCTGCAAACATGTTATCCTATGAGCAACCTGCTCAAATGAAGTGGAAAAAGTATTTTGAAGAAGCTCTACATCATATCTTTGTTTAATACATTCTTCATAAAAAGTTTTATAGGGCATTATTATTGCTGCACCAGTATAATTTAAAAGAGCAACCTTGGATAATTTTTTAGATTCTTCGGTAGGAAAAGAGAAGGAATTTAAATACTCATCAATAATTTCACTGGCTTCTATTTGGGCAACTTG
>MDSV01201885.1_pt1 | contig 10721 bp, 13 predicted proteins | sample 810851 | NCBI WGS metagenome assembly MDSV01 (sample SAMN05326640, study PRJNA326480) | marine metagenome | isolation source: seawater | place: Atlantic Ocean: North East | collected 2012 | reverse complement strand
TTTATATATGAAATTCTTTTATAAAATTCATTTACGCTTATACCACTTGAATATCTTGAGGAAGAATTAGTTGGTAATACATGGTTTGTTCCAACATTATAATCTGTCATAGCCATTACAGCGTACTTACCTAAGCAAATCGAGCCTGCATTTTTTATTTTATTTATAATTTTTTTATAATTTTTGATATTAAGCTCTAAGTGTTCTGGAGCAATTTTATTTATAACATCAACTATTTTTTTATCAGATAAAATATTCATAAAAATACTATTTCTTGTAATACTTTTCTTGGCAATAATTGTTCTGGGTATTTCTTTTAGTTGTTTAAAAGTTTCATAATAAATTTTACTCATAATATTTTTATCTTTAGAAATTAGAATACACTGAGCTAAATCATCGTGTTCTGCTTGAGCTATAAGATCGCTTGCAATCCACTCAGGGTTAGAAAATTTATCACAAACTATAGTAACTTCAGATGGTCCAGCTATCATCCCTTCTATACCAACATCACCAAAAACTTCTTTTTTAGCTGCTGTAACAAATGCATTACCTGGTCCAATAATTTTATCTACTTTTTTTATTTTTTTTGTTCCATACGCGCAAGCGGCAATTGAAGATGGACCACCAATAGAATAAATTTCTTTTATTTTACATTTTCGGGCAGCATATAATACAGCTGGATTTTGCTTTCCATTAATACTAGGATTAATCATTACAATTCTTTTTACACCAGCTACTATTGCGGGAATTGCATTCATTAAAACACTTGATGGATATGATGCTGTAGAACCTGGAACATAAATTGCTACAGATTGAATTGGTATGTATTTGTAAGATAATTTATTTTTTAACTCATCTAAATGATAAATATTTTTAAATTTTTGAAGCGAGTGAAACTTATAAATTCTTTGGTAGGCAAGATCTATAGCTTTTTTAACATTTGGATTTAATGACGATACTAATTTGTTAATATTATTTTTTTTTGGAATAATAACATTATTTTTATTAAATTTTTTTTCATATTTTAAAATGGCTTTATCTCCATTTTTTTTAACATCATTAATAATTTTTTTTACTGTGACTGAACTTTGTTGAATCCTGCTTTTTCTTTTCTGTAACAATTTTTCTAAAACTTTATCAAAATTGTTTGAAGTACTAATTAATTTTTTAATCATTTAAATAATTTCATTTTGATCTTCTAAAGTTACTTCGATTATTTCTGTTTTAAGAGTAATATATCCATTATTTGAAAAAATTAAATTTATCTCATAACTCTCATTATTTTTCATAAAATCTATAGTTAATAGTTCTAAAAGAAAATCGCTATTATCTTGTTTTATATTCTTAGACTTTACATTATCCACAAATTCGAATTTACAAATACTATTAACTTTTTTCTCTAAATTATCTGTCTCCATTTTAAATCTTTTTAACGATAATAAGAATACTTTATTTTTTTTAAGATATTTGATTTCTCCAATCTTAACTTCTGCTCCAGCACAACATGCTGAAATTATTTGCAAACCATCATTATCTGTAGCAATAATTTTTGCTAAATATTTCTTATCCATTAATTTATTCTTTTAATCTTAGCTCCAACTTTCCTAAGTTTTTTTTCTATATCCGCATAACCTCTATCAAGATGGTATATTCTATTAATAACAGATTTTCCTTTGGATGCTAAAGCTGCAAGTATCAAAGAGACAGATGCTCTTAAATCAGTTGCCATTAATTCGGCAGGTTCAAATTTAATTTGTCCTGGTATAATCGCCTTATTTCCAATGATTGAAATTTTTGCTCCCATTCTATTTAATTCTCCCACATGCATAAATCTATTTTCGAATATTTCCTCTTTAATATAAGATTTTTTATTTGCCCTACAAAGCAGTACCATCATTTGTGCTTGTAAATCTGTAGGAAAACCTGGGTATGGTGCTGTTCTAATATTGGTATTTTTAATTTTTTTATTTCCTTTAATATAAATTTCATTATTTTTTAAAATTATTTTAGCTCCAATTTTTTTTAATATAGCTATTTCAGTTTTTAAAATTTTTGAGTCAATTCCTATTATTTTTAAATATCCTTCAGTAATTGCTCCGGCTATAAGATATGTACCTGCTTCAATTCGGTCTGACATAATTTTATAATTGACTTCACTGGTTTTGGAAATTCCCTCTATTCTTATTGTTCTTTTTGCAATCCATTTAATTTTACAATTCATTTTTTTTAAAAAAAAAACTAAGTCTTGGATTTCGGGCTCAATTGCACAGTTAGATAAAATCGTTTTTCCTTTAGCCAGACAAGCTGCTATTATCAAATTTTCAGTAGCTCCAACAGAAATTTTAGGAAATTTAATTTTTGCCCCTAATAAACCTTTAGGAGCGTTTGCATGAACATAACCTTGGATAATTTTATATTTTACTCCAAGTTTTGATAAAGCTTTTAAATGAATATCAACTGGTCTTGTTCCAATAGCACATCCACCTGGTAAAGAAACTTTTGCTTTACCATATCTTGCAAGTAAAGGTCCTAAAACTAAAATTCCAGCTCTCATAGTTTTAACTAAGCTATATGATGCAAAAGTTTTCAATTGTTTGTCATTTTTTATCAATATTTTTTTTTTATGATAATTTATATTTGATCCTAAAGATTTTAATAATAATAACATCGTTTCAATATCTTTAACTTTTGGCAAATTTGATAATGAAATTTTTTTTTTTGATATCAATGTTGCAGCTAAAATAGGTAAAGATGCATTTTTAGAACCTGATATTCTTATTTGCCCTCTGAGCTTAGATGCTCCAAAGACTTCTAATTTTTGCATAATTAAACCTTTGGTAAAGTTACGGACTTTTGAAACATATATTTTCCTGCCCTATCCGCATAAGAGGTTTCTGGAGCTTGATCTCCTTTTAAAAATAAAAATTGTGCAACACCTTCATTTGCATATATTTTTGCTGGCAGAGGTGTTGTATTACTAAATTCTAAAGTAACTGTTCCATTAAATTCACTTTCGATAGGTGTAACATTTACAATTATTCCTGTTCTTGCGTATGTACTTTTTCCTACAACTATACACATTATATCTCTAGGTATTTTAAAAACTTCTATAGTACTACCTAAAGCAAAAGAATTTGGAGGAATAATTATATAATCTGAACTTTTTTTTGTTACAAAATTATCTGAAGTAAATTTTTTTGGATCTACTACAGAAGAATTAACATTATGAAATATTTTAAATTCTTCCCCAACTCTTGCATCATACCCAAATGAGCTTAGTCCGTATGAAATTTTTCCATTTCTTACTTGCTTATCTACAAAAGGTGAAATCATTTGTTCATCAACTGCTAATTTTTTAATAGACTTGTCAGACAGAACAGACATTATTTATTTTTTTTCTTAGTTTTTTTTTGAAATATTTTTCTTTTTTTAAGATTCTTTTTTAGTGCTAAACTAAGTTTAATATTTTTTTCTTTATCACTCATTCTTTATCTGGATTAGTTAAGAAATCTAAAGTTATTGGCTTTGAAGTATCTAAAACTTTCTCTTCTTCAGATTCTTTCTTTATACCTTCTTTTGCTTCACGCTTAGCTTTTTTTTCTGCAAGCTTTCTTTCTCTTTTAGCCTGCTTCTCCATAAGCTTATTTCCTTTTGTAGATTTATAATCGTAATGAATTCCCATAAAATTTCCTAAAATAGATATAAATCATTATTTTAAAAAAATTAAGGCAATATTTTGAAAAAAATGATTTATTATATAAAATATTCATAAATCATGAAATATGCCCCTATAGTTAAATGGTATAACGTGTCCATGGTAAGGATAAATTTCAAGTTCGATTCTTGATTGGGGCATCAGACTATTTTTTATAAAAAAATTTTCTAGCTATAATTGTTAAAATAATAAGAATACCAAAAGTGATAATTGGAATATATATATCTGGTGAATATACAATATCAGAAATTTTCGGGGGCTCAAGATTTTCATTAATAATTTTTTCTAGACCACTTCCTATTGAAACAATTAAAAATAATTGAGGAGTAAGTCCTATTAGTGTTGCTAAAAAAAAATTACTTATTTTAACATTAAATATACAAGGAACAATATTAGATAAAGCAAACGGAATTCCACCAATAAAACGATACATAAGAAGATAAATAAATTCTGATTTTTTAAATTTTGATTCAAGATTTTTATATTTATCTAAAAATTTTTTTTTTACAAATTCTTTTAAAAAAAAATTACCAAAAATATATAAACACGTTGCCCCAATTGACATTCCTAAAGTTACTAGCAAAGTACCTAACCATTTATCAAATATAAACCCAGAAAGTAAAGCAAGTGGTAAGGCAAATCCAGCTGCAAATACCCAGAATATTGCTGCTAATAAAAAAAATAATGAAAGCATTATTAAATTAGATTGTTTTAAATTAAAAAAAAAATCCCTATTATTTTTTATAAATTCATAGCTAGTTAGCTCTTGAAATGTAAATTTTGAGAAAAAAAAGTACAAAATTGATGAAACAATAATTATATAAAATAATCCTAAGATTATTTTAATTTTTTTTGATTTTTCCATAAAATATTATAATTATTATAAAATCTTCTATTTGCTATTTATATATATAATTACTATAAAGAGCGAAATTTAATTAATTTTAATCTGATTTATGAAAAGAACATATCAACCATCTAATATTAAAAGAGCAAGAAAACATGGTTTTAGATCAAAGATGAAGACCAAAGGTGGAATAAAACTATTAGCAAGAAGAAGAGCTAAGGGAAGAAAATCTTTAACAGTATCAGTCTAGATAAATGAAAAGCAAAATTGTTGCTCTTTCTAAAAATGAAGATTTTAAAATTTTACTGAAAAAGAAAAAAATCTCTAATCCATATTTAACTATATTTTTTGGAACTCTTGAAAATAAAGATAACAAAAAATTAAATATAAGCTTTGTTACTAAAAAAAAACAAATTGGAAATACTGTAAAAAGAAATAAGATTAAGAGAAGGCTAAGAAGCATCATCAATGAAGCAGTCAAAAAAATATCATTAAACTTTAATTATTCTTATCTTGTGATTGCGAAAATAACTATGCTAAACAATGAATATAAGATAATAAAAGATACTTTATTTCAAGATTTAAAAAAAATTAGATAATGAAAATAATTTCGAATATATTAATAATCATAATTAAATTTTATAAATTTTTTATTAGCCCATATGTGGGACCATCATGTCGGTACATGCCAACCTGCTCTGAATATTCAATAGAATGTTTAAAAACTTATGGATTAATTAAAGGTTTGTCAAAATCATTAAAAAGAATTTTTTCTTGTCACCCATTTAAAATTCTAGGTGGTGGAGAAGGTTTTGATCCAGTGATTAAAAATACAAGGGACAAAAAATAATGGATAGTAAAAATGTAATAGCAGCAATATCTTTAAGTGCAGCAGTTATAATACTATATTCATTATTTTTTGCTCCAACCCAGGAAGATTTAAAAAAAAATCAAGTTGTTAAGGAAAAAGTACAAAAAAATTCTGATCTTCCTACTTTAGATCAGGCTGAAAATTATAACGAGATTACTAGGAAAGATGCATTACTTAAAAATAAGAGAGTTAAATTTGAAAACAATAATATAATAGGGTCAATATCATTGAAGGGAGCAGCAATAGATGATCTTACTTTTAAAAACTATAATGTTGAGCTTAATGGAAATAAAAAAGTAACTTTATTAAGTCCTAGAAATATTAAAGAAGGATATCTTGTTGAAAGTGGATTTGTAACGACGAATAAAAACATAGATGTGCCAGATTCATCTTCTATTTGGGAAATTTTAGGAAATAATAAACTAACAAACAATAACCCAATAAAACTAAGATGGAGTAATGAACAGGGTATCACATTTGAGAAACATATTAGTCTTGATGATCAATTTTTATTTACTATAAAAGAAAAAATAATTAACTCTTCAGATAAAACATATGATTTTTATAGTTGGTCTCAAATAATTAGAAATAAACTCCCAAAAATATCAGGTTTTTATATTTTACATGAAGGATTTTTATCTGTTCTTGATGATCAACTAATTGAAGAAGATTATGATGATATTCAAGAAAAAAAGTTTACACAAATTGCTCAAAATGGATTTTTAGGAATTTCAGATAAATTTTGGATTACCTCAATAATACCTCCAAAAGGAGGTGAGTTTAAGACCACTTTTGACTATAAAAATAAATTTAGAGCTAATTATATATCTACAAAAGGAATTGAAGTTAGTGCAAATAGCTCTATCGAAGAAGAAATACAAATTATAATTGCTGCAAAGAGAGTTAATGTTATTGATGGATATGCAGAAAATTTAAATATAAATAAATTTGACCTAGCAATTGATTGGGGATTTATGTACTTTATAACCAAGCCTCTATTTTTTGCACTTGATTATTTTTTTAAATTACTTGGTAATTATGGTTTAGCAATAATTGCTGTTACAATTTGTATAAGAATAGCATTTTTTCCACTTGCAAATTTTAGCTTTAAAAGCATGGGAAAGATGAAATTGCTGGCACCCGAAATGGCAAGATTAAAAGAACTCCATAAAGATGATAAAATGAAATTACAACAAGCGATGATGGCACTTTATAAAAAAGAAAAAGTTAATCCTATGAGTGGTTGTCTTCCAATTTTAATTCAAATACCTGTTTTTTTCGCATTATATAAAGTTTTATTTGTAACTATTGAAATGAGACACATGCCATTTTATGGATGGATTGCAGACTTAAGTGATCGTGATCCTACATCACTATTTAACCTCTTTGGTTTAATACCTTGGGACCCACCATCCTTTTTGCTAATTGGTGCTTGGCCGATAGCAATGGGTGTAACTATGTGGATACAACAAAAATTAAATCCTACTCCACCTGACCCTGTACAAGCTAAAATATTTATGTTTTTTCCAATATTTCTAACTATTATTCTAGCACCTTTTCCCGCAGGCTTAGTAATATATTGGACATTTAATAATATTTTTACTATGGCACAACAAGTAATTGTACAAAGAAAAATGACTGTAAAAACAACTTAGATGTTATCAAAAAAAGAAGAGGATCTAATAAATATTCTTCCTAAAGATGGACCTTCACTCGAGGAAACTAAAAAATATTTAGAAAAATATATCGAGGACTTTATTGTTATTAAAATGGGGGGGTCTGTATTATCAGATAAAAATTTATTTAATACTCTAATAGAAGATATTGCCGTTTTACATAAACTTGGACTTTCTATTTTTTTAATTCATGGTGGGGGTGCAAAAATTTCATCTAAGCTAAATGAATTAAAAATTAAAAGTAATTTTATTAATGGCTTGAGAGTAACTGATGATAAAACTATAACTAGTGTTGAAAATGTATTAATTGAAGTCAATAAAGAGATAGTAAAATCTCTTGAAAATCAATCATGTAAAGCTAGGCAGATTAGTTCTAGAGAAAATAATGTAATAACTGTTGTGCCTATAAGTAATTCACTCGGCTTTGTTGGAAACCCCTCAAATATTAAAAATGATCTATTAATTAATTTGGTAAAATCAAATGAAATTCCAGTTATTACTTCTTTAGGTCTTGATGATAACAGACAAACATTTAACATAAATGCTGATACTGCAGCTGGATCAATTGCAAAAAGTCTCAATGCGAGAAGATTATTAATTCTTAGTGATGTTGAAGGAGTACTAGATAAAAATAAAAAATTAATTTCTGAAATTAATTCTGAAAAAACAATTGAAATGATTAATGAAGGGACTATTTCTGGAGGAATGATACCAAAAATTAATAACTGCTTAGATGTTGCAAAAAATGGCGTTAAGGCAGTATGTATAATTGATGGAAGAAAAAAACACTCAATACTTTTTGAGTTACTTTCTGACAAAGGCTCTGGGACCTTAATAAGAGAATGAACAATTTCAAAGAAATGAAGTATCTTCTTTTAGACCTTGACGGAGTTTGTTATGGCAAACATAATAACTATTCTCTAGAAAGAGTCTTTGGACAAGTATCAAAGCGTATGACAGAATTTATATCAAATAGATTAAAAATAGATTTACAGTCTGCTAAAGAATTACAAACAAACTATTTTTATAAATACAACACAAGTTTAAATGGTCTAATGATACACCATAATATACCACCTGAAGAATTTTTAACTTATGTTCACTCAATAGATTTATCTTTTATGAAAGAAGATAAAGTATTTAGAAATGAACTTGAAAAACTTGATATGGAAAAGTTTATTTTTACAAATGGTAGTGCAGAGCACGCAAAAAATATCTTAACCCATTTAGGAGTATTTGATTTATTTGGTGAAGATAAAATTTTTGATATTAAAGACGGAGGATATGTTCCCAAACCTGAAGCAAAAACTTTTGATTTAATGGTTAAAAAATTTGGTATAAATCCTAAAGAAACTATTTACATCGAGGATATTGCCAAAAATCTAAGTATTGGTCATGAAAGAGGGTGTAAAACAGTTTGGTTAATTAATGACGAGCATTTTGGAAAAATAGACTCTGATAAAGAATATATTTCTCATAAAATAGAAAATCTGTCTTTATTTCTTAAGGAAATAAGGCTATTAAAAAGTATATAAATTATGTCTATAGAAAAAATTATTAATGATGCTTGGAACAATAAAGATCAAGTAAATCCAAATTCTGATCAAAAAATAAAGGATGCAATAAACCAAATCATTAACGATTTAGATTATGGTAAAGTAAGAGTAGCAGAAAAAATAAATAATGATTGGGTTACTCACCAGTATATTAAAAAAGCTATCATGCTAAGTTTTAGAATATATCCGATGGAAAACTTAAATGGTCCATACAGTAGTTGGTATGATAAAGAGCATTTGTTAAAAGGAAAAACTGCAGGTTGGACAAAAGAAGATCATGAAAAAGCTGGATTTAGAATGGTACCAAACTCTCCTGTAAGAAAAGGATCGTTCATTGGTAAAAACGCTGTACTTATGCCATGCTATGTAAATATTGGAGCTTACATTGATGAAGGTACAATGATTGATACTTTCGCAAGAGCAGGAAGTTGTTGTCAAATTGGAAAAAATTGTCATATTTCAGCAGGGTCTGGCATTGGCGGTGTTTTAGAACCAGCTCAAGCTCTTCCAACTATTATTGAAGATAATGTATTTCTTGGAGCAATGTCTGAAGTTGTTGAAGGTGTTATTGTTGGTGAAGGTTCTGTTTTGAGTATGGGTATGTATATTGGACAATCAACTAAAATCGTTCATAGAAAAACTGGTGAAATAATTTATGGAAAAATTCCACCTTACTCGGTTGTTGTGCCTGGATCTTTACCTGATAAAAATAATTCTTCTGCTCCATCTTTATCATGTGCTGTTATAATTAAACAAGTAGATGAAAAAACAAGATCAAAAACTAGTATCAACGATCTATTAAGAGATTAGAATGCCAATTTATAACGAAGTGTCACTTGCAAAAGAATTGATTAAATTTCCTACGATTACTCCTGTGGATGCTGGAATAATGAAGTTTTTGGAAACAAAGTTAAAAAAAATTGGCTTTAATTGTAAAATTATTGAATTTAGAGAAAAAAATACAAAACCAGTAAAAAATCTTTATGCAAGATTAGGCAACAAAGGTCCAAATTTTATGTTTGCAGGTCACCTAGATGTTGTGCCGCCTGGAAATTTAAAAGACTGGACTATTAACCCTTTCAAAGCAGGAGTAAAAAAAGGTTATTTAATTGGGAGAGGTGCTAATGATATGAAAAGTGCTGTGGCAAGTTGGGTAGCAGCAGTAAGTAGATTTTCGTCTAGGAATAAAAGTTTTAACGGCTCTATTAGCCTTTTAATAACTGGCGATGAAGAAGGTCCAGCAATCAATGGTACTAAAAAAGTAGTCAACTACTTAAAAAAAAGAAGAGAAAAAATAAATTTCTGTCTTGTTGGAGAGCCAACAAACCCATCAAAACTAGGTGAAATGATAAAAATTGGGAGAAGAGGAAGTATCACGGGCAAATTAAATATAATTGGAACACAGGGACATGTTGCTTATCCTGATCGAGCCAATAACCCTTCAGATACAATAATAAAAATACTAAAAAAATTAAAAGAAATAAATTTTGACAATGGAACAAAAGATTTTCAAAAAACAAATCTTGAGATTACAAGAATAAACATAGATAACTCAGCAGATAATGTAATACCTGCAACTGCAACTGCAAAATTCAATATTAGATTTAATAATAAATATTCGTCTAATTCTTTAAAAAAAAAATTAAATAATATTTTTAAAAATATAACTAAAAAAAATAATTGTAAATTTAATATTAACTATTTGGTATCTGGTGAACCATTCCTAACTAAACCTGATAAAACTACATATATGATAAAAAATATTATCAAAAAAATTACCAAAATAAACACTAAACTATCGACTACTGGCGGAACTTCAGATGCAAGATTTATTAGAAAAATTTGCCCATGTTTAGAATTTGGATTAGTGGGAAAAACAATGCATAAAGTTGACGAAGCTGTATCACTTTCTGATCTTAAAAAATTGACAAAAATATATTCTAGTATTCTAGATAGTTATTTTAAGTGAAAACAGGATTAATTACTTCAGACACTTATCAAAATCATAACACTGGTGATGGTCACCCAGAACAAATAGCTAGGGTAAAAATTATTA
>MDSV01081499.1_pt1 | contig 10721 bp, 7 predicted proteins | sample 810851 | NCBI WGS metagenome assembly MDSV01 (sample SAMN05326640, study PRJNA326480) | marine metagenome | isolation source: seawater | place: Atlantic Ocean: North East | collected 2012 | reverse complement strand
TTGGTTTATTTAATTTATTAAAAATAGAAAAATTTACTTTTAGTAAAATAATGTATTCTTTGTCAGTTTTAAACTTCTTTCCTCCTGGATTTTATTTAAGATTAACAATGAAACCTGAAATAATGGCATTCGCTTTTCTACCTTGGGTAATTATTTTTATTACCTACTATCTAAAGAAACCCACAGTTTTAAAAACATTAGTTTTATCAATCTTTTTATCAGTAATGCTTACTATAAAAGCATCAATTACAGGAATGATATTATTAGTTTTACTTTTTTTATATGGAAAAGTATTTTTTAAATTAAAAAATAATCTCGTAATATTATCTGAAACAATATTATTTTCACTTTTTATCTTGTATCTAAATTTTGTTTACACAGATCTTTGGTTGTTTAGCAAGCCTAAACCGGTAAGCAATTTACTCGTAGATAAATGGAACCATACTGCTGATTTAAATATTTTTGTTCATCTTGATATTAAAAATCTAATTGAAAATCCCTTTAAATACATACACTCAGATAGCTTTCTTGCCATCACCTTACTCGATACACTTTCAGACTATTTTACATTTTTTTGGAAACATGAGGAACTAGGTAATTACTTTCCTTATGACACTATTAAATTTACGGACAATTTTTTAATTCAAAATTTTTTACCGCAATATATTTCAATATTTTTCACATTAGGATTTTATTTTTTATTAATTTCTTTGTATTTAAAAAGAGTAGACAGTAGAGAGTATTTTTTGTTACCACTTTTTGGACTACTTACTTTAGTAATTAATTCATTAGGATTTCCTAGCAAAAACTTTGATCCACAAACTGGAGACTTGTTTAAAGTACACTATTACTCGTTTCTGCTTTGCATATCTTTTGTTTTTTTACTTGCATTTATATTTTCAAAAATTAACTTCAGTAGTATTTTTGTCTTATTTGCAATATCTATGTTTCTCATTGTTATTGGATTTCCAAAGGAAATGAATACTAAAAACTTTTATGAAATTTTAAATAAGTTGGAGTATTCGGTTATTTGCAATACTTTAGATGACTATTATGAATTAGCTTGTAAATGAAGCAAATTTACTCATTCTTAGATATTTCTTCAATAAAGAGGATCTCATTCAGGAATGATATTAATGGCCTTAGAGCTATTTCTGTTCTTGCTGTTGTTTTTTATCATGCCGACGTACCCTTCTTTGACGGCGGTTGGTTAGGGGTAGATGTATTTTTTGTAATTTCTGGCTATCTAATTTCAAATATTATTATTTCAGAACTCAATGAAAATAAGTTTTCATTTGGTAATTTTTATATCAGAAGAGCAAAAAGAATTTTACCTGCCTTATTTTCAATGTTACTTTTTACTGTCCCATTTTCCTACTTCCTACTTACACCAAAAGCAATGATTGAATACACTCAGTCATTATTTTCTTCTATTTTTTTCTATGCAAATTATTACTTTCAAAATCTTGATTTTTATAATGCAACACCTACTAAGTTCATGCCATTATTGCATACTTGGAGTTTGGCTATTGAAGAACAGTTTTACTTAATTTTTCCATTAATTTGTTTTTTGATTTATAAAATTAATAAAAAAATATTTACTCTAAGCCTAAGTATTTTTCTAATATTTTCAGTATTTCTTAATTCAACAACAAGCGAGTTGTTGAAATTTTATCAAATCCAATATAGGGCCTGGGAATTAGTATTAGGTGCTATTGTTATGATTTTTCAAGATAAAATAAATATTAAAAATATTGAAAAAGTAGGTATTGCTATTTTATTTTTCTCAATTTTTTATTTTGATGACACTACCTTAACAATAAATTCTATAGAACCGAAAATTATTTCTAATTCAGGAGTTGCCCTGGTATTGTTGTCTAACTACAAAGGAACAGTAAACAAATTTTTAAGTTCAAATTTGTTAAAGTACATAGGACTCAGTTCTTATTCAGTTTATTTATTTCACCAACCTTTATTTGCTTTTACGAGACTTTTTCAAAATAAATATGGATTATCACAATCAAAATATTTAATGTTCGTACTTTTAATACTGTTATTTTTTATTTCATATCTGAATTGGAAATATGTAGAAACAATTTTTCAAATTATTTCAGTTAAAAATTTTTTCATCTGCCTGGCTATAGTATTGATATTTTTGTTATTTTTTGTATTTATTTCTCTCGAAGAAGATGGGTTCATTGAGAGGTTTAATCATGTTCCAGAAAATGTACTTTTCTATTCAACAAACCCAAATATTTACCCTAAAACATTTTCAAGCTCTGATTATAAATATTCCGAAGTAAATTGTAATTTTAAAATCTATGATTCTAGTTATTGTATTTGGAGTAATGCTAATAACCAAAAAAACATATTTTTAATTGGTGATTCTCAAACAAACGCTCTTTCGGTTGCTTTTTTAACTGAATTTGAAGCATTAAAAAATGAATACAACCTTATTTTTTTAAGAGGAAAGCTTGGCCGCTGTATATTATCTCAACAAAGCGATTCAGTTGGACTTGTAGACGAATGTAGTACAGAAGCTTTTAATAATTTTATAGAAACTTTAGATTTAGAGAATGATTTAATTATTGCTTTTGGACGATTTGATACCTGGCTTGAGGAAAAAGGTGAAAATGAGATTAAATGTGAAAATTGTAATTATGTTAATATATTCAAATCAAGATTGGAAATTTTGGCTTCAAATGTAAATCACGTTTATTACGTTCAGCCAATACCAACCTACGGCTATTCTGTCTCTGAAAGCTATTTATATAAAAGAAATACATGGGGAGATCCAGTAACTCTTGAGCTTTCTGATTGGAATAATAAAGCTAAAAAAACAGATGGATTTCTCAAGTCTTTAAATGGTGAAAATATCACATTAATTGAAACTGTACCAATATTTTGTGATGAGGTTATAAAAAAGAAGTGCTATGCATCTACTGAAAAAGAATTATATTACTCAGACTCTAATCATTTGACACACGATGGTGCAAAGCTATTAGCTCGAGAAATAGAAAAGAAAATACAAAATAGTAATTAAAATCAAATACATAATAATAAATAATAGTTAGTGGGGGCATAGTTGTTTAATTTAAAAAAAGTACAAAAAGCAAGAAAAAAGCTTGAAATTGTTACATCTATTTTATTTAAGCTTTTCCAACTAAATTTAAGGTATAAAGAAAAAAGAAAAGATTATGGAATTGAGTTGTTTGAATATTTTTATCTACCCTGGAAAACCGATAAAGAATTCATAAATTTCCATAAACAGATCGAGAATTATACACTGAATCCAAAATCACGGCTTTTTACTATATATGACTTTTCAAAAAAATATTTAAGACATGAGACTTCTTTTATTGAAGTTGGTTGTTGGAAAGGAGGAGTATCTGGTTTAATTGCTTTGGAAAATGACAAAAAAGATATTGAATATTTTGTTTGTGATACATTTGCTGGTGTGGTCAATTCTTCAAAAAGAGACTCTTTTTTTAAGGGTGAAGAATACAACAACGCAACACCGGAGGACGTAAAAAAAGTTGAAACTATATCGTGTCAAAAATTTAACATAGTAGAGGGAATTTTTCCAAACTCTATGGATAAAATCGAATTAAGTAGACCGATATCATTTGCTCATATAGATGTGGATACATATGTTTCAGCAAAGGAAAGCTTTGAATTCATATTTTCAAATTCGATCAAAGGTGCACTTATTATATTAGATGACTACGGTGGTTGGTTTACTGATGGTGTTACGGAGTTTGGGAATGAGCTAAAGAATAATAAAGATTGTTTTGTTGTACCAAATCATTTAGGACAATTATTAATATATAAAATTTAACTTATTAACTTTTCGTAAATATTTGATTTTCCATATTTGTTAAACCAAGTTTCAAACTCAAATATATATTTTTGTAACTTGTGAAAGTTATTCTCTAAAAGATTAAAGTCTGACATTTTTTTTAAGGCTTTATTGGTGTATTTGGAGGTAGTTTTTTTTGAATACTTAACAGCAGAGTTTATGTTTTCATATCCAAGAATAATGTTTTCAAAGATTTTATTTACTTCAATTTGTAATTGAGTTGGATATTTTTCCATAATTGTTTTTGGTTTGTTCTCAATATTTGGAAAAAATGGCAAGCTACCTGATGCAATTATTTCGTAGTGTCTTAGGCAGTCCCAACCATTCTTTTTTGTTGTAGTAGAAAATATGGAATTGGCATATTGAGTGTAGTAATTATCTTCATCAAAAATATAACTATTATGAAACCTAGGATCCATTTGTGATAAAATCGCAACTTTATTTTCAATCTCTAGGTTTTTATTATTGACATAAAATTCAGGAAATGAAAAAGATATAGGAAGAGCTATTCTTGAATTTTCTTCAAGAAGCTCTCTTTTAAAGTACTTAATTTTTGATGCTAATTGTTTAATTATTAAATTATCATCTTCTCCATCTACGGCAATAATTTTATCAATATTTTTTGTAGTTATATTTTTCAAATATGTCTCGTGTATATTTTTTTTCAAAAAACTTCTTCTAATTGAAGTAAATAGAACCTTATCAATTGTATTATCCATGAATGTTTCAATTAAATTATCATCAGAAATTACATTGATCTTTTTTTTCAACTCTGATGGAATTTTCCCATAAACAGTAAATCCATTTCCGTATAAACTACTCTTATTTTTGTAGTCATCAAAAAGGAAATCAGGAATATAATTTGTAAAAATTTCATGATTAGAGTTTACAAAATGATAGTTGATCAAATCTGATAAATAGTCCTGATACTCATCAGAATTGAAAAGAAAGATTTTCATATAAATAGATTAATAATTTTTCTAAAAAAATTGCAATTTCTTTTTCGAAAATAAAACAATCTATTGATAATGTAAATGAAGTTTATAATGAACTGTGTTTAAAAAGATTAAAAAAATTATCGATGATACACTCTATGTTTCGAAAATAACAAGAACAGGTAGAAAAAAAATAACAATACTCACAGCTGTTGTTTTTTCTCAGTTAATTGCATTTGTAGATATTTTGATAATTCTCGTTTTTACTTACCTTTTAACCGGAGCATTTGAAACTTCAGACAATCTTAAATTTCTTGAAAAAGTTATGGACTATACCTCAATACTTCCTTTAGTAATTATTTTCCGGTATTCGTTTCAATATCTTCAAAGCGCTCTTTTAAGAAATATGGAGTTAAATGTACAAACAAACTTAAAAACACACCTTCTTCAAGAAGTCTTTGATAAAAGAAATTATTCTGTAGCTGACGCGTATTATTACATCAACACACTCACTTCACATGTTGCATTTTTTTACTCAAGCATCGCAAATCTAATGAATTACTTACTGCAAACTGCAGCATTTGCTATTTATTTATTTTTGACTGAACCAAGAACTATTGGTACTTTTTCTTTAGGTATACTTTTTCTTCTATACCCAATTTCTTATTTAATTAATAGAGCAAGAGAATATATGCACAAGAGCTATGAATTAGGACAAGATGCAAATCACGAAATTCAAAGAGTCGTTGATAATATGTTTTTGATAAAACTTTTAAAAAAAGAATCTGTAGAAATTAAAAGGTTTGAGAGCACACTTATTAATTTGAAAAGTAGTGTTTTTAATAATTATAAATTTACAATTTTAAATTCATACCTACCAAGTTTTGTTACAATTTTTCTACTATCTGTAATATCGATATTCTTTAATACAATGTTTAAAATTACTTTGGATTTTGTTGGGGTAACATTAAGAATGTTCCAATCTCTAGGAATGTTGTCGAATGCAGTAAATCAAATAGTTAATTCTCATGTACATTTAGAGAAGTTTAATGAAATTCAAAATAATAAACAGATTTTAAAAAAGGATAATTACAGATTATCTGGGGATTTAGATGATAGCAATGCGTTTGTGTTTAAAAATGTGGATTTTAGTTATATCAATAGTGACACTCATATTTTTAAAAGTATAAATTTTTCAATTAAAAAAAATACACATACTATTGTTACCGGCTCAAATGGTTCTGGTAAAAGTACATTATTAGGTTTGATGGCTGGAGTATACTATCCAACTGATGGCATTGTTGAGTCCCACAGTGACAAGTTTGGATTCATTGGCCCCACGCCACTAATATTCTCAGCTTCTCTGAGAGATAATATAATGTATGGAAATGAAAATGTTGCAGATGACAATTTAATACTTAATTATATAAATGATTTCGAACTTTTTAGTGATGAAATTACAATTTCTCTTAATAAAAAAATAGATAATAAAAGTCTCTCCTCGGGTCAAATGCAAAAAATTGCATTTATAAGAGCTTTAATTGCTGATGTGGAAGTATTATTTCTAGATGAGTCAACTTCGAATCTTGATAAAAAATCCAAAGACAAAATATTTCAAATTTTAAAAGATCAAAATGTGACAATTATAAACTCAACTCACGAAATGAAAAATTTTGACTTTTATGACCATCATTTAGAAATTGAAATACAAGAAGACAACAGGTTAATTAATCAAATAAAGTAACAAACAATCAAATATTTTTAATTCTTTTTGGACTATCTAGATTTAAGAAAATAGAAATTATTATCAAATGAAAATAGTTTAAGAAATATCTAATCGGCGACTCTAGCTCCATATTTCTCCAGACTGAGATATATAGTAAAAATACAAAAATAATATTTAAATTAATTATTAAAAAAATTAAATCCGACGTTAACTCAAACTTTTTATATATAAATTTTGAATAAAAATATAAAAAATAAAATATAAAAAATAAAATTACTATTGGTTTATCAATCCACAAATTTTTTAATATCAAAATAAAATTTTCAAGCTTCAAATCTCTAAAAAGAAACAAATCAAATATGGTATCCATTACATCCATTTGTTTAATGTGGTGGTCTTTATCTATTTCATAAAAAACAAATATATATAGGAGCTCTTTAATTATTACACCAAAAAATCCTACCAGCACAACTTTATTTAATTTAGTTATAACGAGCAAAATAAGTAGCAAAACTAATACTAGGGAACTATTAAATTGTTTAGAAAAATACATCATCCCAAATATAAAAAATAATCTAGAATCTAAGCTATCTGATTTACTAACGTTGCTCAAGAGAGAAACAGTGGTAATTGCTGTCAGTAAATTAACCAATCCTTCAGACATCAATGATGTAGAAAATAAAAACTTCAAAAAATGGCTATTAAAAATTAGTAATGAAAATAGAAAAATTAATAAAAATTTGTTAAATTTTGAAATATTTAATTCAGCAAAAAACAATACTGATAAGTAAAAAACAATATGGGAAGTGTAAGCATAAAAATTATATGATAACGAATCAATACTTATACCCAGAAATAATGATTGAATATAGCTTATAAACTGCGGATAACCTTCAAATACAAAATTATTAATTGAGTAATAATAACTATTTTCATAAATATTTTTTGCCTGATCAAAAAAAACAGCATTTACATCACCAACTATATTATTATTTACGGTCAGCCTAGATTGAAATAAATTTACAAAAGTCCTTAGAATAGCAAATGAGATAAGCGCTGGAAAAAGTTTTGTTATTTTTTTAATTCTAAGAAATATTATAAAAAACCATAAAATATTGACTACAAGTAATAGTTCTAAAAAAGATAAATCTTTATAAAAAAACAATATTAAACAATCAGCGACAAAAAAACTAAACAAATAAAATACAATTGATATAGAAATAGAATCAAATCTAAAACTATTTTTAATTAATTTTCCAAAACTTAGCAAAAAAGTAAATAAGAAGACACCAGCAATAATGTCAAAAAAGTTTATTTCAAAAAAAATATTTAATTTTTTTTCACGGAAAATATTTATGATTGAATTTAGCAAGATTGCAGAAATAAGGATATAGCCAACTAATATGTGTAGTTGATTTTTATTTAATAATGTAGACAATTTTATTTTATTTATTTCAATAAAGTTATTTTAGTTATTTATATCATTGAATAAAAACACATATAAGAAAACATTTTCAAAGTTTATAATAAAAGTGTATGTTTAGAAAAATTAAGTTTTTAAATCGTTATTTTAAAATCAATTTATTTTTTTTATATTTTTAAGGGAGATTAGTTAGATTTAATGAAAAATATTTTACTAATTCATAGCATGTATCAAACTTATGGAGGAGAAGATTCCAACTTAGAAGATGAAATAAATTTATTGGAAAAAGAATTTAATGTTGAAAAGTTAATTTTTAGAAATTCTAATAGTTTTAGTCCAATTAGTATTTTGTCTTTTTTTTTAAATAGTAACTATTCATCAAATAAAATATTAAAAAATAAATTAAATAAATGTAATTTTGATTCAGTATACATCCATAATTCATGGTTCAAATCTAACTTAGGAATATTTAAAATATTAAAGAAAAAAAATATTAATACTATTGTAAAAATACATAACTTTAGATATTTTTGTACAAGTTCATTTTTCTCGAATAAACATGCTTCAAAAAATGAAACTTGCAATGCTTGTGGTTTTGTTGGCAAGGGAAATTTGAGATTCAATAAATATTATCCAGAATCTTTTCTCAAGTCATTTTTTGTCATATGGCATAATAAAAAATATCTAAAAATCTTGAAACTCAATGAAATCAAAATACTTGCTATTAGTAATTTTCATAAAGAACAGCTTTCAAATATTGGGATTGAATCAAAAAAAATTGATATTTATTTAAATCCAATCAAAAAATATACATATAGTGATAATTCTTATAATCCAAATAGTGATTATCTTGTATATGTGGGTCGTTTAACGGAATCAAAAGGTATCAAGGAGCTTATTAGTGTATGGCAAAATTTTAAAAAAGGTAATTTAAAATTATTCATTGTTGGAAAGCTTGATTCTAAATTTCTAGATATGGAAAATGCTAAAAAACATAATATATTTTTTTTAGGAGAAAAAAGTCATGAAGACGCATTAAATATTATTAAAAATGCAAGAGCCCTTGTGACTTTAACAAAAATGTATGAGGGGCAACCAAGAGTTTTATGTGAAGCTTCAACTATGGGAGTACCTTCAATTTTTCCAGATTTTGGAAGCATGGGAGATTTTTTCCCAAACGATTATTTTTTAAAATTCAAACAATTTGATTATATAGACTTGACTTTAAAACTAAAAAGCACTTCACAAATTGATTTATTAAATTCTCTCAGTAAAGACGTTTTTGAAAATATAAATAGTTTGCTAGATGATGAAAAATTAATTTCACAATTTAAACAAGTAATGAATAAAAAAAATGATCAATAATCACCCTTTAGTTTCTGTAATTCTCCCCGTATACAATGATGAAACAAATATAGAGAATGCCATAAAAAGTATTTTAAATCAAACTTACAATAATATTGAATTACTGATTTACAATGATGGATCTAGTGACACTACACAAGAAATAGTGTCTAATATTGATTCACCATCAATAAGAATATTTAGTGGTGAAAAAAATCTAGGACTTACAAAAGCACTTAATTTTTTAATTAATAAGTGTAATGGAGAAATTATAGCTCGACAAGACTCGGACGACATCAGTCATTTAAACAGAATCGAAATGCAGATTAATTATTTGCAATCTCATAAGCTTGACGCAACTGCTTCGAGAGCTATAAGAAAAAACTCTATGAGAAAAATACCATCTCTATCTTTTTACTTACCTTTAAAAATTCAAGTATTGTATAAAAATCCTATGATACACGGGACATTAATGATAAAAAAATCAGTTTTGGAAGAATTGAATTTATACAATGAGGAATTTAAATATTCTCAAGATTTTAAATTACTAGTTGATTTATTAAATAATGGTTACAAATTCAAAGTTCTCAACAAAGTTTTATATGAATTAAATTTAACAAATAACATTTCAAGTAAATTTAGAGATGATCAAAGAAAATATTTTAAAATAGCAAAAAAAGACTACAAACTCTTTAATTTATAATCTAAAATTTTAGATATCATTTTATATAAATCATGTTTGGGTTTCCAATTATAGTCTTTGGTTAACTTAGAAGTGTCACAGTAAACCTCCACAGGATCACCTTTCCTTAAAAGATTTGAGTTTATTTTAATATAGTTTTTGTAATCTAAATTTAATATATCGAATGTACATTCAACAATATCTTTAATACTCACACTTATTCCAGAACCAATTACATAATTAGAAGACTTAGGATTTTCTGTAATTGCATTTATAGCCTCTATAATATCTTTTGCGTACGACCAGTCTCTTTTATAATCTAATGAACCTATTTCTAGCACATCATCTTTTTTAAAATATATTTTTAATGCAGAATTAATTATTTTAGGAAAAAGGTAATTATCTGTTCTGAATTCAGATTCGTGATTAAACATAATTCCAGACACTATTGGCCAGTCATATGTCTTATTTAAATGTATTACGGATTTATGGTTAATCAATTTAGCAGTAGCATATGGCGAATTAGGTTTAAAGTTTGAATTTTCATTCAGTATACTTTCATTTGTATTTCCAAACATTTCAGAAGACGATGATTGAAAAAAATTACAAAAATTTTTTGTTTCAATTAATGATTCAGTCAAATTATTAAAAATATCAGTAATTTGTTTTATACTTTCATTCGGATTTTTAATTGATTCATAAACTGAACTAGGTCCTGATAAGTTATAAACATTATCTGGCTTTACAAACTG
>MDSV01056481.1_pt1 | contig 10721 bp, 9 predicted proteins | sample 810851 | NCBI WGS metagenome assembly MDSV01 (sample SAMN05326640, study PRJNA326480) | marine metagenome | isolation source: seawater | place: Atlantic Ocean: North East | collected 2012 | reverse complement strand
CTACATACATTTCATCAGCGTAAAAACCTAAAGCAAGAATTATAATAGCTATTATAAAAGCAACGTGTTTAATTCTGTTTGGGAAGTGTGGACATTGTGTTAATCTTTTAAACATGTTATAAAATTAATTAATTTTTATTAAAGTTTTGGAGTGCCAAATGAGCGACAATAGCAGTGGCACTTCAGCAACAGGAAATAATGCCGTAGCAATGGGGTATGATACATAACGTATCTTGTTGTTTAAGGGATGTGTATATATCAAGTATATACTACATATAATGTATAGAGCAACATACGACTTGTAAAACTCTTAACAATTTATTACCTTATTAGTAAATCAAAAAATTTAAATTATGAAAAAGAACTTATTAATTTTAAAAGCTTTACTTATTTCTTGCTTTTTCTCATATGGCCAATATGGTGGATATGGCACTGAAAGCACATATTCAGACCCTTATGGAAATACCACTGCTACTGAAAAAAAGTCAACTGACTGGCAAGGTAACCCAACATCAACCTACAGTGACCCTTATGGAAGTACTATAGGTACGAAAAAAGAAACAACTGATTGGCAAGGCAATAAAGTTTCAACATACAGTGACCCATATGGGAATACAACAGGAACGGCTAAACAATCAACCGATTGGCAAGGAAATAAAGTTAAAACCTACAGTGACCCATATGGTAATACAACAGGAACAGCTAAACAAACTACGGATTGGCAAGGAAATAATGTTGTTGATTATAATGATCAATATGGAAATTCAACAGGCTCCTCAAAGACTACAACAGATTGGCAAGGAAATAAAATAACAACATACTATGATCAGTATGGAAATGTTACTGGCACAAAAAAAGACCCTCCAAAATTCTAAAATGATTAGTTATGAAGTCTCAAACAAAAAAGCAATTAACTCAAGATATATTTGCAAGGAGAGTAAATAGCAGATTCTTTCTGCAGTCAATTTAATTTTACAGAATGAAAAAAAGCTAATACTATTTATTCCACTTGTCTTTACTTGTGTGGTATTATTTTAAAACCTAACAGCAGCCACAGTTTTTTTGGAAATGTAGTTTTCAGACTTTTTAATTTTACAAGAATAGGAAGGATATTTAGAAAGAAATAACTCTCCCAAGATAACGTCAGAAATATAATTATCTCCTCCAAATTTCTTTCTTATAATAGAACCAAATGCTTCGATTGTGTATAGTTTGTCCTCAAGCTCTAAGGGATCATTAATGCCTTCCATATTACGAATTTACAATATTTTGAAGGAATATGTATTCAGTATATACTATATACAAGGCAGAGCAACATACGACATATCAATATCCTCGTTTCTTACTTGACAAAACCTAAACAACTTACTATCTTGTAGATACGTTAAACAAAACACTATGAAAAAGCTACTACTACTTTTATTGTTTATTCCTTTAATGTCTATTAGTCAAGATAAATTCACAGCGTGGGGAGGTAAATTAAGGGTTACAGAAAATAATGTTTGGATTAAATCATTTCATCCCGAAAATAATATTAAAGATTTAGCTGCAAAACTCAAGAACAATCCTAATCTAACTCCATCAGCATCAATTGCCTTTGATAATAAAAATGATGCTGAAGCATTTGTTAATGATTATATTGATTGTGTTATTAACTTAAAGACAATAAAAAAAGAAGAATACACTATATCCTCAAATAAAAATTTTAGTAAAATAACGAATAAGAAGGGGCAATACTATCGCTTTAGATTAAGTATGTTCTACAAAAAAACATTTGAAGTACTTCGAGAATCATTAAAGTTTATGGAATGAAAAAGCTAAAGAGTGCCAAATGAGTTGCCATATAGTTGCCACTTTTTTACTAACTTTATAATAGTGTAAAACTAATTTAACTGATTAGGTATAGTGGAGAAGATGGGACTCGAACCCACGACCTCTTGACTGCCAGTCAAGCGCTCTAGCCAGCTGAGCTACATCCCCTTTACATGCATATAAAAAATTAATATTTCAAAAATAATATTTTATTTTTGCATTAGATTTTTGACCGGATGAGAAGTTTACTTTATTTAACATTTTTTTTAATAAGCACAAGCCTTTATTCTCAATATTGGAAGGAAATGGCAAATAATAATAATTATAATTTTTATGAAGTTGTCAGAGAGGCAGAAAGATATTTCGAGGACATTGACAAATCTAAAAAAGGATCTGGCTGGAAGCACTATAAAAGATGGGTTTATGAGAACGAGCCGAAGTTCTATCCATCAGGTTTTAGAGATTCAATTGATCCATATTTTACTTCAAAAGAATTCAAAAAGTTTTTATTGAATCAACAAAAATCTTCAACGATAAACAACTCTTGGCATGAACTTGGACCTTACTATATTGAGGAAGTCACAGGGCATTATGCTGTTGGTCTTGGAAGAGTTGAAGCTTTTTATGTTGACCCTATTGATGAAGAAAGAATTTTTTTAGGATCAAGAAGTGGAGGGTTTTGGAAGACAACGAACGGAGGTGAAACTTGGACAAATTCGACTGATTTTTTAATTGCATCTGGTGCAAATACCATTGCTGTTTCCCCTTTTGATCCACAAAGGATCCTTATCAATGTTAAAAACTCTAATAATGGTACTACACACGGAATATATGAATCTGTTGACGGAGGAGACACATGGAATACTACAAATTTTAACCCTGATAATTTGGGGTGGGGAGGACTCGGTACAAGTAGCAGAATACATAAAATAATGTATCATCCAACAATTGAAGATCTGGTATTTGTTGGGACATCAGAAGGAATTTATAGGTCAGAGGATAATTTTAATACTTTTTACCCTGCACAGGTTGAAAATATTTTCAATGGTTCTGGCAGCTATGATTTTATTGAGTTTCATCCTGAAAATGAAAACATAATTTATCTTACAAGCAAAAATAATTATCAAAATATATACCTCTCATTTGATAAGGGTGTTAATTTTTTAAATTCAGGGTTACTTGATGGAAATGATAGTCCAATAAAGTTATCCATTTCTAACGCTTGTAGTGATTGTGTGTATGTGGCATCATCTTCTGGGATTTGGAAGTCTGAAAATTTTGGACTGAGTTTTTCAATGATATCAAACCCAGAAATAACAAACTATGGAGCTTTTGCTGTAAGTGATACAGATATTAATTATATGCTTTTGGGGGATATAGATACTCACATGTCAAATGATGGAGGGCAAACATTTAATCAAGCAACATTTTGGTCTACAGGTGATGAAAATTACGGACAAGATGGCAAATATGTTCATGCAGATATTAGAGGGTCTAGATCATTTAATGGTGATTTTTGGGTAAATACTGATGGGTTTTTATGCAAGAGCTCTGATAATGGTGTAACGTGGGATATTTTTGAAGGTCAATCAATACGAGAAAATTATTGTTTGGGAGTAAGCCAATCAAATAATTCAAGATCTATTGTTGGATCACAGGATAATGGAACTAGTATTAAGGGTGATACAAATTGGATTGAATTTTATGGCGCAGATGGTATGGAGGGAATAATTCATCCGTTAAATGATGATTGGATGATTGGAAGTGTTCAGTTTGGAGGTAAAATCAGAACAAAAGATGGAGGATATTCCCAAGATGGAATCAATCCGAGTGATTTTTCAGGAGATTGGGTTACACCTTTGTTCTATGATCCAAATGATCAAATGAGGATTTACACAGTGTCTGATACCCTATACAGAAGTGATGATTTTGGCACTAGCTGGGTAGCCTTATCTAATCCATTCAACAACAATGTTACAAATGCCGCAATCGCAAATAATAATTCAAATATCATTGTGCTTTCGAGTAATGATGAATTAAAAATTTCTTACAATGGAGGGTTAACATTCACTTCTATTTCATCTAATTTGCCTGGACAATTTATAACGGATATCGCATTTGACCCAAATAACGACAATAATATCATTGTCACTTATGGAACTTATTTTTCAGATAATAATAAGGTATTTTTAACAACTAACTCTGGTGCTTCCTGGCAAAACATAACTTATAATTTAGGAAATATGCCGATAAGGACTGTTGTAATTGATAATGACAATGATTCAACAATATATGTAGGTGCTGAGATTGGAGTTTATAAAAAAGGAATGGATTCTAGCACATGGGAGTTGATTAACGAAAATCTCCCAAATACAACAATAATGGAATTGGAAATAGTAAAAGGCTCAAATATGCTTCGAGCTGCTACTTGGGGAAGAGGATTGTGGGAATGTAAACTACCAAATAAACAAGATTATCCTTCAATAGTTAAAACTAGTATATCAAATCAACCAACTGAAACTACACCAAAAGAAGGAGTTGATCAGTTTATTACTTCTACAATAATTAGCAACAGTGTCTTAAGCAATGTTTATGTTCATTGGTCAGCAGGCCCTTTTGAAAATGGCCTTATACAAATGGTTAATCAGTCTCAAGATGAATGGGTTTCTGAGGAACCTATTCCTAATTATGCTGAAGGGTCAAAAATTTATTTTAAAGTATTTGCTGAAACAATAGATAGTTTAATCACTGAAACTTTTGCCTTTATGTATGAAGTTAAAGCAAATATATATTGTACTCCCTACATGAATTGTGATGTGTTGGATGGATTTCAATTATTTCAGCTAGGTGACATTTTTAATGAGAGTCAATGTGAGGGTTATGGGGACTTTATGAATATTTCTACAGAGCTTTTCCAAAACTCTAACAATGAGCTTACGGTGACAACTGGCTATGGAGATCAATATGTAAAAGTTTGGATTGATTTTAATGATGACTTAGAGTTTACTAATGAAGAAATTGTCGTTGACGATTATATTCTGGCGCCTGGTCAAGGACCTGGAACATATACTGAAACTATTAATTTGATAATCCCAGAAGATGCTTTGGTTGGTCCACATATTTTAAGAGCAAAAACAAATTGGGCTGCAGATGTTCCGGATGACCCCTGCTCTATAACTACTTATGGAGAAACAGAGGATTACACGGTTATAATTGTTGAATCTTTGATGGGCATACATGAAAATAGTTTACTTCTAACCCCAATTATTTATCCAAACCCCACAGACGGCAAAGTAACAGTTGATTTAAAAAGTACTTATAAAGATATTTCTGTTAAATTAAATGATGTTTTAGGAAGAGAATTATTTAACAAATTTTATGATGAGGGACAAGAGTTACATTTCAAAATAAACGAACCTTCTGGAGTGTATTTTCTTACCATAGTATCAGAAAATAAAAGGTTAGTTTTTAGGTTAGTAAAAAATTAATTTTTTATTTGAGCTTTAGAAAGCTTGTTAATTTTACGGTTATCTAAATACTTATCTTCTGAAGGAAAATAAACACAATTTATCATAGCTTTTCCTAGTTTGCTACTGGTTGTAATAGATGGAATCATTTTCATTAGAGGATAAAAAGGCACCATCATCGTGTAGAAGAAGTTATATATTTTTGTTTTGGCTTTAATACCATTTTCTGGTATTAAAAGCCCTAATCTTATCATATAACTATCTTTAAGCCCTTTATTTAATATATAATTCTCTGCTTTCCCCTTTACATTAGCCCAAGCAATTTTGCTGTTTTCTTTCGTATTTGTTCCCTCTCCTGAAACGTATGTCATTACTGCACTTGGATTAATCTCATAGATTAAATCAGTTATTAGTTTTGTCATTTCATAAGTTACTTCATAATAGTATTTTTTATTATGTCCAAATGAAGTTATACCCATGCAATGAAAACAAGCATCACAGCCCTTAATTTTAGATTTTAGATTTTTTACTAATGAGAAATCTTTAATAACCAGTTCAGAAATTTTTGAATTTTTTATTCCAGAGTTTGACCTGTTGATTAAGTAAATTTTATTTATTCTGTCATCCTTAACACATTCATATAATACAGATTTACCAACCATCCCAGAAGAACCTGTAATTAATACATCCATATTTTTTTATTGTAAATTAGGAACTAAATATAATTTATTGTGTCAAAACAAATTTATCTTTTGTTAATAATCTTTGGACTATTTTTTTCAAGTCAAACATATTTATATTCTCAGCAAAGTACTATTGATTTCTACGATCCTTCCGATGAAGTATTAAGTTTTTTTGAAAAAAAAGCAGAAAAATTAATATCAGAAATGACCATTCAAGAAAAAGCATCGCAGATGGTACATTCATCAAGACCAATAGAAAGGTTAAATATTGATAAGTACAATTGGTGGAATGAGGCTTTACATGGTGTAGCAAGATCTGCCAAAGCTACAGTATTTCCCCAGGCAATTGCGATGGCAGCAACATTTGACACTATACTTATAAGGGATGTGGGAAATGCAATTTCTGATGAGGCCAGAGCAATTCATAATATCTTTCGTCAAAAAGACATGAAGAATGAATATACGGGATTAACTTTTTGGTCCCCAAATATCAATATATTTAGAGATCCACGTTGGGGAAGAGGCCACGAAACATATGGTGAAGACCCATATTTAACATCAATGATAGGGCGTGCCTTTGTAAAGGGAATGCAAGGAAACGATAAAAAATATTTGAAGGTAGCTGCATGTGCAAAGCATTTTGCTGTTCATTCTGGTCCTGAAAATGAAAGACACAGTTTTAATGCACTAGTATCCAAAAAGGATTTATATGAAACATATTTACCCGCATTTAAATCTTTAGTTGATATAAATGTTGATGCAATAATGTGTGCTTATAATAGAACAAATAACAATCCTTGCTGCGGTAGTGTTGAACTAATTGAAAATATATTAAGGAAGTCATGGGATTTTAAAGGACATGTAGTTTCGGATTGTGGGGCAATTTTTGACATAAATAACAATCATAGTTTTACAAACTCTGATCTTGAAAGTGTAGCATATGCCGTAAAGGGCGGAGTTGATTTAAATTGTGGATCAATGTACAATTTGATTCCTGAGGCTATCAAAGCTGAATTACTTTCTGAAAAAGATGTTGATAAATCACTCAAGAGACTTTTAATGACAAGATTGAAGCTTGGAACAATTGGTAATGGAGATGACAATCCCTATTCAAATATTAAGCCCGATGTCATTAACTCAAAAAAACATAAAAATTTAGCAAAAGAAGTTGCTGTAAAATCAATTGTATTATTAAAAAATAAAAATAATCTACTTCCCTTGAAAAAGGAGATCAATACACTATTTATTACAGGGCCTAATGCAGCAAATACTAATACACTTCTTGCAAATTATCATGGTTTGAGCTCAGAAATTGTTACCCCCCTTGAAGGTATTGTAAAACAAATTTCTAATGGCACAATGGTTAGATATAAGATGGGCGTAGGAATTAATGATCAGCAAACAAATAGAACTGAGTGGTCAGCATCCTTAGCAGGAAACTCAGATGCAACTATTGCAATAATGGGTATTTCAGCATTAATGGAGGGAGAGGAAGGGGCCGCAATTTCCTCAAATGCAAATGGTGATAGATCTGAAATTGACTTACCAAAGTCACAAGTAGATTATATAAAAACTCTAAGAGATAAAGCTGGAAGCAAGCCAATAATATTGGTTGTTAACTCAGGATCAGCCTTAAATTTGGCCGAAATTGAGCCATATGTAGATGCTATTATTTATGCTTGGTATTTGGGGGAGCAAGGGGGAGATGCAATAGCTGAAATTATTTTTGGCGATTCAAACCCTTCTGGCAAGCTTCCTTTTACTATTCCAAGATCGACAGATCAACTACCTGATTATAAAAATTACAGTATGAAAAATAGAACCTATAGATATATGCAATATATTCCCATGTATCCTTTTGGATTTGGCCTTAGCTATTCACAAATTAAATTTTCTGATCTAAATTTTAGTGATGATATTTTTCATATTGGTAATACGATGACAGTAAGTCTTCAGGTTGAAAATATTAGTGACAAAGATACTGAGGAGGTAATCCAGATGTATATTACTCAGCCCGATTCAAATTATATAAATCCAAAATTTTCATTAAAACAGTTTAAAAGAATTTTTTTAGGGCCACGAGAAAAAAAAATCATAACATTTTCATTAAGCACTCAAATGTTAGAGTCATTTGATATGAATGGTAATGGTAAATTCCAGAGGGGAACTTACAAAATCACTATTGGTAATTCTTCCCCCGGAATTAGAAGTGAACAGCTTGGCGCTACTCTGTTGTCAAGAGAATTGGATGCTATCTAAATACAAAATAGAAAATTGTGTACAGAACCATTGTGATACTGATTAAGTAACTCAGTTTTCTTAATTTTTTATCAGAGGGATTTTTTCTGATAAAAAACCTTAACACCCAGTTTAATACAAATAAACTGATTATAATTATTAGAGGAGTCGGCATATATCAAAATTAAATTAAATTCCTTTTAGTCTTTGATAAAATTTTCTAAATTCTTTTGAGTACTCTCTGTTTTTTCTAAATGATCTTCTTTCCTGAATTTTCAAAGCGTCTATTTTTTCGTTAGTTTCATCCAGGAAAATTTGGCCTTTATTATTATTTTTTATTGCATATGACCATATGAAAGGAGATGCATTTTTGTCAAATCCTTTTAATCCAAGTTTCAAATTCCAGAAAATTAATTCATTATTTTCATTTGTCATGATGTAGTGACCATTTGATAAAATTATAAGTTGTTGAATTTTTTTCTCATTAACAAATGGTTTCAAAAGATGATGATTTTTAAGAAATTTTTTGGTAAAAATAGGTGCTGATTTATCAAATAATGAATAGAACGTAAATATGTAAGAATCGTCTAATTCGATTTGACTAGACCATAAAATACTGTTAAAATATGTAGCTCTAGTATTAATATCTTTATATTCAATATTATTTTTTTTCAATGTTTCCCCAATTTTATAATGGGCAATACCCTTGAAAGTCATAGTAGTAAGTAAATATGCGGAGCTTAAAATTAACCCCAAGGAATTATATAGCCTCCTTTTTTTCGAAAGTCGATTTTGGAAAGCTGTCATTATCAAAAAAATTAGGAATGGGAAAGTATAAATTGGATCAATGATAAATATATTTTCAATTGCAACCCTCCACTCAAATGGCCAAAATAACTGTGTTCCCCATGTGGTTTGAGCATCAAGTAATGGGTGGGTTATGATCACTAAAAAAAACATTTTATTCCATTCAAACTGACTGACATTATCTAAATTGGAATATATTTTTTTGCAAAGGACCCCTAGAATTGGAGCAATAATGAAAGGGAAAATTAAAGAATGTGAAAATCCTCTATGCATTACTGATGCCGTAAGATCATCTACAAAAAACCGCATTACAATATCTAAATCAGGGATCGTTCCTGCGATAGCTCCAAGAAAGATTGCCTTATTACCAATTTTTTTTCCTAGCGCAGCTTCTGCAACTGATGCTCCTAATACTATTTGAGTTAACGAATCCATAAAATAAAAGTGCTAAATTAGTTTATTTATTAAGCTAAAAACTTTAAAATCTATTAAAATTTATCCTTGAAAAAAATATTTGTTTTACGACATTCAAAATCTTCATGGAAAGACTTAAGTTTAGGAGATTTTCACAGGCCCTTGAACAGTAGAGGAAAAACAGACGGTCCGATGATAGCTTCGTATCTATGTGATAGAATCGAAAAGATTGATTTTCTTCACTGCAGTAGTTCTGTTAGGACATATGAAACTTCACAATTCTTTACTGATAGAATTAAGTTTATAGAAATAAAATATGACAAATCTCTATATCATTGCTCTTCATCACAAATAATAAATATTATTAAGCATTATAAAGAACAATATTATTCAGCCATGATTATCGCTCATAATCCTGGGTTAACCAATTTAATAAATGAAATAGCAGATGTTATATTAGATAATTTGCCAACAACAGGGCTTGTTGAAATTTGTTTTGACTGTACATTGTGGTCCGATATTTCACAAGAAAATTCAACAGTTATTGATATAAAATTTCCAAGGCAATTAAAATAATTTTATATATTTAAAAAAACTAACTTAAATTAAACACTATGGAATTAATATTAATACTACAGCTTATCATTTCGATTGGATTAATCAACGTATGGTTTTTCAGGTTTAACAAGGCTACTGAATACAGAGGAGGGGATGCAAAAAATATGCGAGAGGAGTTCCAGGCTTATGGACTTCCTGCTTGGTCAATGTATTTAGTGGGTGGAGCAAAAGTTTTTATAGCAGTAATGTTAATTGTAAGTATATGGTTTAAAGAATTACTCGTATATAATCTGTTAGCTCTTGCTGTTTTAATGATTGCAGCTGTTTTAATGCATATTAAGGTAAAAGATCCCATCAAAAAGTCTTACCCTGCATTATCAATCCTTTTTATGATTGCTTTGATATTATACTTTACAATGGCTTAATAATTTAATATTTAAATTTATTGTAAAAAAAAACCATCCCGAAGGATGGTTTTTTAGTTTTTGTTATACTGTAAATTACAGTTTGAAGCCTATTGATAACATTCCGTTAACACCAGGACTAACTACTGTACTATCCTCACCTACAACTAAGTTGTAAGAGATTTCAGTACCAATATATAAATTATCAGCAATGTAATAATTAGCACCTACGAATACTCCACCATTAAGAACAGTAGCGTCATCAGTACCATCATCAGCATAAAGTAAACCAGCTTGCCATCCAGTGAATGTAGCTAATCTATCTGACCCATCGTGAT
>MDSV01124424.1_pt1 | contig 10722 bp, 10 predicted proteins | sample 810851 | NCBI WGS metagenome assembly MDSV01 (sample SAMN05326640, study PRJNA326480) | marine metagenome | isolation source: seawater | place: Atlantic Ocean: North East | collected 2012 | reverse complement strand
CACTTCCGCCAAAGATTAGACAATTTTTTGGTTTCATATATATATATTTAAAAATGAATATTGATATTAAACTTCACAAAAGTGATTTACCAGATGATTTAAAATTAGGCAATTTAATAGCTGTAGATGGAGAATTTATGGGTTTAGATGTTCGTAGAGATCCCCTTTGTTTGATACAAATATCATCGGGTAAATCTGACGCGCACATAGTACAATTAGATAGATCTTCTTATAAAGCTCCAAATTTAGTCAAAATTTTATCAGATGAAAATGTTACAAAAATCTTTCATTATGGTAGAGCGGATATTGCTCACATCAAGTATTATTTAAGCACAGAAACAAATAATATTTTGGATACAAAAATAGCATCAAAATTAGCGAGATCATATTCTGATAATCATTCACTAAAAACTTTAATTAAGGAATTTATTAATATCGATATTAACAAACAATTTCAAAATTCTGATTTTGGAGGTGAGCTTTCTGAAAAGCAATTAGCATATTGTGCTAACGATGTAATTTATCTCCATAAAATACATGAAGAACTAAATAAAATTCTTGAGAGGGAAAAAAGACTTGAATTATATGATCAATGTTTAAAATTTTTAAAAACTAGAGTTGATCTTGATCTTGCTTCTTTCAAAGATGATATATGGTCTCATTAAATGAAAAAAAATTATATTAAATTTGCAAAACAAGTCATTAATTTAGAAATAAATGCTCTAGAAGATTTAAAAAAAAATCTTAACAATTCGTTTAATTTAGCTGTAGAACAAATAGTCAAATGTCAATCCAAAGTAGTTCTTAGCGGTGTAGGTAAAAGTGGTTTGATTGCAAGCAAAATTTCAGCAACACTATCTTCAGTTGGAACACCATCTTTTTACTTATCTGCAAGTGACTCATCTCATGGAGATTTGGGAGTCCTTCAAAAAAAAGATTTATTAATTTTGATAAGCTATTCAGGAAAAACTTCTGAACTTAAAAATATTATCAATTACGCTAATCGAAATAATATTTTTTTAATTGGTATTGTTTCAAAAAAAGATTCTCTTTTATATAAAGCTGCGGATATTAAATTGCTTATCCCTCAAGTTAAGGAAGCAGCAGGTATAATACCAACTTCAAGTACAACTTCTCAATTAGCTCTAGGTGATGCGCTTGCAATAGCGTCAATGAAAAAAAGAAATTTTAATAATAAAGATTTTAAAGCTATTCATCCTGCAGGAAGTTTGGGAGCTCAACTAATGACCGTCGAAGATATAATGTATACCGGTGAAAAAATTCCATTTGCAAATGAAAAAATAAATATGAATGAAGCAATAAAAATAATTAATTTAAAAAAACTTGGAGTTTTAATATTAAAAAATAATAAAGGTATGACTACTGGAATTCTCACAGACGGAGATATCAAAAGATTGTTACAAAAAAATGATAAAATTCATAATCTTAAAGTAAAATCTTTAATAATTAAAAATCCTGTTAGTGTAAACAAGGATATTTTGGCTGCTAAAGCTTTAACAATCATGAATGAAAAAAAAATTACATGCCTCTGTGTCCATGAAAAAAATAAAAAAAAAACTATAGGACTAATAGATATTCACAGTATTCTAAATTCAAAAATATTATAAATTTTAATTGAAATGAAAAAAATTTTAATACAAACTTTTTTATTTTCAATATTTTCTATAATATTAATTTTAACATTTTATGAATATTTTTATAAAATTGATAATTCCCAAAAGAAAATAGAAATTGAATCATCTTCAAAAACAAATTTAATTAAAAATAATTTTTCAAATGTACTTTACGATGTTTCTTATGAAAAATTTGATGAATTTGGCAATAATTATAAAATAAAAGCTGAAAGTGGAGAGTTAGAAAACATGAACTCTGAAAATATTTTTTTAACAAATGTTGATGCAAAAATCATATCAAAAAATAATGAAATTATTTACATAACTTCAGTAAATGCTCACTTTAATAATCAAAACTTCAAAACAGAGTTTTTTAATGGCGTACAAATGAAATATAATGATCATATATTAGCTAGTAACAATTTAAATTTATTATTTGATGAAAACATTATTGAATTTAAAAATGAGGTAGTTTACGAATACTTGAATACAAAACTTTATGCTGACACAATAATTGTTGACTTGATAACAAAAGAATCTAAGATTCAAATGCACAATAATAATCAAAAAGTAAAAATATTATCGTTAAAATAATGGGCATAATTAAAAAATTTAGAATTACTCAATTTAAAAATAAAAAACCTTTAATTGCATTGGATAAGATTTCTTTTTCATTTAACAAAAAACATAATATATTAGATCAAATTTCTTTAGAAATACCAGAGGGGCAAATATTAGGTTTACTTGGTCCAAATGGTGCTGGAAAATCGACAATGATGAATTTAATATCAGGCTCTATAAGGCCAAACTACGGGAGTATCCATTTTAATGATATTGATGTTACAAATACCCCAATTTATACAAGGGCAAAAAAATATAGAATTTCTACAATACCACAATATGGTGGTCTATTTTCATCACTCAATGTTGAGGAAAACTTATTAGCAGTAGCAGAAATAGTATTAGAAAAAAAAATTGATAGAAAATCAAAAATTGATTATTTGATAGGAAAATTTGAACTAGACTCTGTTCGAAAAATAGAGGCTAAATTTCTTTCTGGAGGTCAAAAAAAAAGATTAGTAATCGCCATGGGATTAGTTGGTAACCCAAAGATACTTCTTATGGATGAACCATTAGCTGCTTTAGACCCTCAAACAATCCAAATGTTACAAAATACAATTGTAAAACTCCAAATAGAATTTAATCTTACAATAATTATTACTGACCATCAGGCTAGAGATTTATTAGCAGTATGTGATAAAGCTATAATATTATCAAATTCAAAAATTATCGCGTCTGGTACACCAGCGAATTTAATTAACAATTCTGAGGCCAACAAATTTTATTTCGGTGATAATTTTAAATTAAACTAATCTTTGTGAAACAATCTGTAATAATAAATTCAAAAATTAGAAGTTTTAATAAAATAATTCATAATGTTGCTAATGATAAATCATTAAGTATAAGATTTTTACTCATTGCTTCATTGGCAAAGGGTATTTCTAAAGTTTCTAATCTTTTGAATTCTGACGATGTTTTCAGCACAATTAATTGTTTAAAAAAACTTGGAGTTAAAATTAAAAAAAAACAAAAATATTATTTTGTTCATGGATTGGGTCTTGGAAATTTTAGAGAAAAAAAAAACATTGTTCTTAATGCTGGTAATAGTGGAACACTAGCAAGACTTTTATTTGGTATGTTGTCAAATTATTCTTATAAAATTAAGATTGTTGGTGATCAAAGTTTATCAAAAAGAGATTTTAAAAGAGTTATAGATCCAATGATAAAATTTGGTGTAAAATTTTATCCTAAAAATAAATTTACTTTACCTATATCGCTAAAAGGTTCAAAATCACTTAAACCAATTAACTATTTTGAAAAAAAGGGTTCGGCACAAGTCAAAAGTTCAATAATGTTAGCAGCATTAAATACGGATGGAACTACAAAAATTAAAGCGAAGAAATCTCGAAATCATACTGAAAATTTGTTTAAATATTTAAAAATCCCGATCTCTATTAAAGAAAATAAATCAATTGATTACATAAAAATGAAAAAACCAAAAAACTTAAGGTCATTTGAATACAAAGTTCCATCAGACATAAGTAGTAGTTTATTTTTTTTATCTCTCGCAATTTTAACAAAAAACTCTCAAATAAATATTAAAAATGTAAATATTAATTTTTCGAGAACTGGTGCTTTAGATATTTTAAAATTAATGGGTGTCAAAACTCAATTTAAAAACAAAAAAAAATATAAAGGAGAAGATATTGCTGATATATTAATAAGAACTCCAAAAAAAATTAAACCAATTAATTGCCCAATAAAATTTAATTCAAGAGCTATTGATGAATTTTTAATTATTTTTTTAATAGCGGCTAAGGCAAACGGAATATCATACTTCAGTAATCTAAGTGAATTAAATCAAAAAGAAAGTCCAAGGCTTAAAATTGCATCAAAAATTTTAAATGATATGGGTATTAAAACTATATTAACTGATCAATCTATAAAGATATTTGGAAATCCACAACTTATTATAAAAAAAAAGATAATTATAAAAGATTTCATGAAAGATCATAGGGTATTCATGATGTCTACTATTGCAGCATTAACTTTTGGAGGATATTGGAAAATTAATGATTTAGACTCTATAAATACTTCTTTTCCAAATTTTCTAGAATTAATTAAAAAAGTAGGTGGTAATTTTAAAATAAAAAAATCAACAAAATAGCCCTTTATTTGCAAAATTGACTGCCATTTAACTATTATTCTAACTTGATTATTGAAAAAAATCGAATTACAAGGGCGCTGTTTTATTTAAAAAAAATTATAATATATGGAAATTTATAAAGATCTTTCTAACCCAGCATCAAAAGAATTCGAAAAATTACTCAACAGTCAGCTCTCAAAAATTAAAATTGAAGAAGGAAAAATTATTGATGGAAAAATCAATAAAATAACTTCCAAATTCTGCTTTTTGTATATTGAGGGTTTAAAATCAGAACCTGTGTTAGATATAAATGAACTAAAAAGTATGGGTCTGTCTGATAAAATAAAGGTTGGAGAAACTATACCAGTTTTATTAGAAAAAATTGAAGACAGAAATGGTGAAGTTCTAGTTTCAGCATCAAAAGCTCAAAAAATTAAAGGTTGGGATAAGTTAGTTGAAGCTTATGAGAAAAATGAACCTATTATGGGAAAGATAACTTCAAAATGCAAAGGCGGTTGTATTGTTGAACATATAGATACAGGCTCTCTTATGTTTCTTCCGGGTTCGCAAATAAGCGATAAACCTTTAAAAGATATAAGTCATCTGATGAATGAACCTCAAAAATTCGCACTAATTAAATTAGATAAAGTTAGAGGTAATGCATGTGTCTCGAGAAGAGAAATTATCTCATCATTTAAAAAAGAAGATAAAGCTAAAATTATAGATAAGTATGAAGTTGGTATGATCATAAAAAATGCTGAAGTAAAAGGATACAGTTCATTTGGTTGTTTCTTCTCAGTTAATAATGAGCTTGATGTGTTGGTTCATTTACAAGAAATTTCATATAGTAGAGTTAATCATCCTGATGAGGTATTCAATATTGGTGAAAAACATGATCTTAAGGTAATTAGTGTTGATAAGGAAAAATTACAAGTAGGGTGTTCAGTTAAACAATTATCTCAAGATCCTTTTGAACATATAGAAAATTATGAAAAACTAACCAAAGTGTATAAAGCAAAAGTTGTTAAAATTATGGACTTTGGTGCATTTTGTGAATTAGAACCAGGACTCACCACATTATTGCATTCATCAGAACTTTCTTGGACTAAAAAAAATATTTCAGCAAAAAAAATGTTTAGGGTTGGAGATGAGATAGACTGTGTAATCACAGAGATAGATAAAGATAAACGTAGAGTAGCAATTTCACATAGATTAACTAAAGACAATCCTTTTGAAATTTTTGAAAAGAAATATCCTGTTGGAACCATACTTGAAACTGAAGTACAAAATAAAAACGAATACTCTCTATTTTGTAAAATTCCAGATTTAGATATTGATGCTTTTTTACATTGTAATGATTTAACATACTTAAATAATGGTGAGGAAGAATTAGCCAAATATAAAAAAGGAGATAAAATTCAAGTTTGTGTACTAGAAATCAAAACATCTGAACAAAAAGTAAGAGTGGGTCATCGTCAAACTAAGCCGGATCCTTTCAACGATTTTTTCAAAGATAAGAAAATTAATCAAACAATTACAGTTAAAATTATGTCAACTGACAACAAATCCCTGTTTGTTAGACCAGAGGGGTGTGAAATGGATTTTCAAATTAAAAAATCTCAAATCGCAATAAATGCTGCGGATGCTAGAACATCAAGATTTACAGGTGGTGAAAGAATAGATTGTGCAATAGCAGAACTAGACTTAGATAAAAGAAAAGTGTCCTTGAGCATTAAATTATTAGAGGAAATAGAAAAGAAAGAAGCTCTAAAAAAATATGGAGCTGAGGGATCAGGAAAAAATTTACCATTTTCTTCGTTATCAGAAGACTTAAAGAAAAAAGACGAGGAAAAGAAATAACTTTGAGAAGAAAAATTGGCTATTGTAAAATCAAAGCTTTTAAAACAACTTTCTAATAACTACCCAAATTTTTTAAAAAAAGACTTAGAAAAATTTATAGATATAATTCTTAAAGAGATTAAAAGAGCTTTAAGACGAGGAGAAAGAGTTGAATTGAGAGGTTTTGGCATGTTTTCAACTAACACACAAAAAGCATCAATAAGACGTAACCCTCGAACAGGAGAAAAAGTTCCTGTATCACAAAAACAAGTAATAAAGTGGAAAATGTCAAAAGAGTTGTTTAAAAAGTTAAATAATGAAGAAGAATAAAATATTTGTTGCCTGTGATAGCACTAATATTTCAAAAATTAATCAGATAATTCAGAAAACCAAAAGTTCTAAAATAAAAATCGGATATAAATTTGGATTAGAATTTTTAAATTCAAAAAATGGAAGGAATTATTTATCAAAATTAAAAAATAAAACTATTTTTGCTGATTTAAAACTGCACGATATTCCAAACACATGTGTTTCTGCAATTAAAGCAATCAAAGACTTAAAGGTTAACTATTTAACCATACATATAAGTTCTGGGCTAGAAGCTTTAAAAAATTGTAAAAAAATTTCAGGTAAAACTAAATTGGTTGGAGTAACAATTTTAACCTCTTTAGATAGTAAAGCATTAAAACAAATTGGTTTTAATAAAAATGTAAAAAATCTTGTTCTTCATCAAGCAAAACTTGCAAAAAAAGCAAATTTAGATGCCATTGTATGTAGTGCTCAAGAGGTTGATATAGTAAAAAAAATTTTTAAAAAAGAAATCATTACACCAGGAATAAGGTTTAGCTCTAAAACCAATGATCAAAAAAGAGTTTTATCTCCTAATGAAGCATACAAAAATGGAAGTGATTGGTTAGTTATTGGAAGACCAATAACCAAAGGTAACATAAAAAATAATATTCTTAAATTAATTGATCATTTGAATAAATGATCAAAGATTGTAAGATTTGTGGAGTTTCTGATTTAAAAACATTAAAATATATTGTTAATCATCATTACCCACCCAAATTTGTTGGTTTCATTTGTAATTACGAAAAAAGTAAAAGATTTGTTAAAATAAGTAAATTAAAGCAGTTAATCAATATTAATAAAAAAAATACAAAATTTGTAGCTGTATTAGTTAATCCAAATAAAGATATTTTGGAAAAAATAAAAGATTTAAGTTTTGATTATTATCAAATTTATGATTCTAATCCTGAGGAAGTTAAAAAGATAAAAGATAAATATAAAAAAAAAATTATAACTGCTCTTACAATAGAAAATGCTAAAGATGTGAAAAAATATGAACTTTATAAAGATGTTGCTGATATTTATTTATTTGACAGCAAAGGATATGATAAAAGTATGTCATTTGATCACGCTTTAATTAAAGATATTAATTTTACCAAGGAAGTGATGGTCGCAGGCAATATTCAGGTTGATGATGATCTTGAAAATTTTAACAAAATAGCAGATATTATTGATATTTCTGGAGGGTTAGAAACTTCTGGATTAAAAGATATTTCCAAAATAGAAGTTTTCTTAAAAAAAATAAAAGATTTAAAGAATGAAACTTAAAAAAAATATTCCCTTAATTGATCAACATGACAAACATGGATTTTGGGGTAAAAAATTTGGTGGAAGTTTCATACCTGAAACTTTAAAAAAACCAGTTGAAGATCTGACTAAAGAATTTCAAAAATTAAGAAAAGATAAAAAATTTTTAAAAAAAAGAGACTATTATTTCAAAAACTATATCGGATCACCAACATCTTTCATTAAATTGGAAAATTTGTCTAATCATCTAGGTGGAGCTCAAATTTGGGCAAAAGTTGTATCGGAAGCAAATGGAGGGGCACATAAAATTTATAATGCAACAGTTCATGCTTTGATTTGTAAAGCTATGGGCAAGAAAGCACTAGTAGGCGATACTGGAGCTGGCTATGCAGGAAAAATGTTAAGTATGGCAGCAAAAAAATTTGACCTTAAATGTAAAATATTTATGGGCGCAAAAGATATGAAGAGACAAAAACCAAATTGTGACGCAATGAGAAAAAATGGGGCTGAAATAGTTCCAGTATACTCTGGCAGTCAAACTTTAGTTGATGCAGTTAGTGAATGCATGAGATATTGGGTATCTAATTGCGATACTACTCACATGGCAGTAGGTAGCACAGTGGGTCCAAATATCTTTGTAAAAATTTGTGGATGGAGTACAGCTCAAATTTCAAGAGAATTGAAAGTTCAGATTAAACATGAATTTAAAAAAATTCCAAAAAAGATTAAATTGATTAATTGTGTAGGTGGAGGAAGTTCGGCTTATGGATTTTGGAGTGAATTTATAGATTATGATAAAAAACAAATAGAACTAATTGGTGTTGAGGCAGGAGGTCCAAAAAATTCAAAGTTACATGCAGCGCCATTAAGTAGAGGTGCAAAATTAGGAATTTTACATGGAGCAGCTGCCTATTGTTGTCAAGACAAAGAAGGACAAATAAAAGAAACTGAATCTATTTCCGCTGGACTTGATTATCCTTCAGTTTCTCCGATTCATTGTTTTTTAAAAGATACTAAAAGAGCAAGATATACATATGCAACTGATGAGGAAGCGCTGAATGCTCATGTAATGGTAACTAAATTTGAAAAACTTAATCCAAGTTTAGAGCCTAGTCATGCTTTTGCTGAAGCAATAAAGATTGCTCCAAAATTAAGTAGGGATACAATTATAATTGTAAATTCATGTGGTGATGCAATAAAAGATCGTGATATTTTAAAAGATAGATTAGGTAAATATAGATGAATTTATTGATCAATCAAACTTTTAAAAATGCTAAGAAAGAAAACAGACCAGCACTTCTTACATATACTGTTGCAGGTGACAATACAAAAAAGAAATCATTAGAAATTTTAAAATCAATTTCAAAATATGCAGATATTTGTGAACTAGGTTTTCCCCATAACACACCAATAGCCGACGGCGGTCAAATTCAAACAAGCTCTTATAGAGCAATTAAAAATGGAATTAAAATAAATGATGTTTTTTCAATTGTTAGTAAATTTAAAAAAGTCAGAAAAAATAAACCTATTATTTTGATGGGTTATTACAATATGATTTACCAATACAATGAAAATAAATTCGTTTCCAAATGTAAAAAATCAAAAGTTGATGGTTTAATTGTTGTTGATCTACCTTATCCAGAAAACAAAGCTCTTGCCTTAAAATGTAAAAAAAATAAAATTGATTTTATTCAACTCATTTCACCTACTACTTCGAAAGTAAGATTAAAAAAAATAATCAATGATTCCCATGATATGGTTTATTATATAAGTATGTTGTCAACTACTGGGGGGAAATTGAAGGTTTCACCAAAAAAAATTCTCAACGAGTACGAAAAAATCAAAAATATTAATAAATCAAAAAATATAGTAATTGGATTTGGTATCACAGGAAAAACTATAAAATCACTAAAAAAAGCGGACGGATTAGTTGTTGGAAGTGCAATTTGTAAGGAAATAACAAATTCTATAAAAAAAAGACAAAATACTGTCACAAATGTTACTAATGTAGTCAAAAGATTAAAAAATAAAATTAAATGAATTGGATTACTAAAATTATAAAAGCAGGTGAAAAAATTAAAACTGCTATTCATAAAAGAGCCTCAAAAGAGGATATAGCTAATAGTGATTGGACCTCATGTTGCAAAGGACCTATTTTAAAAAAAGATCTAGAGGAAAATCTTTGGGTTTGCCCTGATTGTAACAAACATCATAGAATTATACCAAAGCAAAGATTTGATATTTTTTTTGGAAAAAATAATTATGAAATATTTAAAACACCGATTCCTAAAGATGATCCTTTAAATTGGACAGATACAAAATCTTATAAAGATAGATTAAAGAGTGCCAGAAAAAAAACTGGTATGGATTGTGGAATGATGGTTGTATGTGGGTCAATTAATAATATTAAGATTACTGCAGTTGCTTCTGATTTTGAATTTTTAGGTGCATCGATGGCAGCAGCGGAAGGGGAAGCATTTTTATATGGTATTCAACATGCAATAGAAAATAAAACTCCTTTTTTATGTTTTAGTTCTGGTGGAGGAATGAGAATGATGGAAAGTCTTATTTCTTTATCACAAATGACTAGATCCACACTTGCAATTAATGAATTAAAAAAAAATAATCTTCCGTACTTAGTTTGTTTAACAGATCCAACTGCTGGAGGGATTACTGCATCATATGCTATGCTGGGTGATATTCATATTGCAGAGTCAGATCACGCTTTAATAGCATTTGCTGGAGCACGCGTAATACAAGGTACTGTAAAAGAAGAGTTGCCTGAGGGATTTCAAAAAAGCCGTTATGTTCAAAAAACTGGTTTTGTGGACTTAATTGTAGACAGAAAAGAACTTTCAGAAAAAATAGGAACTTTATTATCAATATTGTTAAAGAAAAATTCTGCTATAAGCACTGAAGAAAATGAAATTGCAAAAGATACTCAGT
>MDSV01091464.1_pt1 | contig 10722 bp, 10 predicted proteins | sample 810851 | NCBI WGS metagenome assembly MDSV01 (sample SAMN05326640, study PRJNA326480) | marine metagenome | isolation source: seawater | place: Atlantic Ocean: North East | collected 2012 | reverse complement strand
TTAAGACTGTCTTGAAATATAATATTTGAAAACCTCCCATAAATTTTAGTAACTTTTCCTGCATAAATAAAATGAATAATTTTGAGTATTAAAAAACTAAAGCCTTTAACCCTAGAGGCATCAATCTCATATCCAAGCTCAACTAATATTTTATCAACATTAGTATTAGTAGACCACCCTGAAGCACGAAAACTTTTAACTGGCCCAAATTCTTTTAGCGCCTCGTGAGTGTTATAAATTTCATCTTTTATCTCATCTTTTTTTAGACCATCTAAATAACTATGTGAATATCCATGATTACCGAGGTCAAATCCCATATTAAAAGCTTTTTTAAGATTTTCTTTGTTTTTATTTATATCCTTGCCGATGATAAACAGTGTCGGCTTGTATTTTTCATTTTTAAATAAATTAAATAAATTTTTAAAAGACTCTGACAAAAAAGAATTTTCGCTACTAAAACCAGCCCATGCATCATCCATATCAATGCTAATAGCTAATTTTTTTTTTTTCATATTTAAATCATTTCGCACGATTTCCAATTTTTTTTGCTGGAACACCACCAACTACTGTCCAAGGCTCTACATCTTTAGTAACAACAGAATTTGCTCCTACAATTGATCCCTCACCTATAGTTACACCTGGTAATATTATTGCACCGACAGAAATAAAAGAGTTATCTTTTATATAAATAGGTGAAGATTTAAAACCTTTTTCTGACTCTTTAATCATTGGACCTGCCATGCTCTTTCCTCTGATAGGAGCCTCAGAATGAGATAAAACTTGAGCATTTGCACATACCGCAACATTATCACCGATATATAAACCACCACCACCAGAAAGATATGAAGATGGACAAATGTGACAACGACTACCAATTTTTAATTCTCCAAATGATACGGCCAAAGTAACATAATCATCTACCCAAGTATAAGATCCTATTTCTATATTTTTTTCTCCCAATACAGTTAAATTTCGACCGAATATTGAGTTTTTACCAAGTTGTTTTAAAGTTTTTTTAAAATAAAGATTTCTAAGAAAATTTCCTATTCCACTTGGAAAACTCAAAATAAACGCTTTAGGTAGTTCATAAAAAAAAGCATTCTTTAATAACCAAATGTAATCTTTTAAATTTAACTTTTCCCCTTCTCTATATTTGGAAAATATTAAGGCTTGTCTATCTGTTTTAAAAAATTCAAATATATTTTGCATATTAATTTTGTTAATTATTTTTTTTTATATTTTTTCCATACAACTGCATCTGTTAAACTTAAATCTAGTTTTAGATCTCTCCCAAATTCTTGATGGTATACCTTATCCCAATCAAAAACTTCTTTTTGAAAAAAGCTATCATCAAAAAAAAGATCTGTTTCTTTTGAGGTTGATATAACCTCGCTTATATCATAATTTTTAATTACTAACATCAGATCATGCTTATTATCAATCCAAAAATTTTCAAGACTTGATTGATTAAAAACAGCCCACCAATCAGGTAATAAAAGCCTATTATTTTTATTACAAACATAGGAAAGAGGTTCAACAAGTATTCTTTGGCCATTGAAAACGTTTCTGTAATTGTTTCTTGGATTTGAAAAGCATAATAATAATGGTTTTTTATCTTTTCCTATAAAATCATTTAATGTTTTGATTAAATTAGAAGTATTGATTGGATTTATCTTTTGTATATTTTTAATTGGTTCAAAAAGTGCAATAAACGCTAAAATAAAACAATATATATCAAAATTTTTTGAAATTATTAGCAGTGTGACAAAAGAAATAATATAAACAGCTAAAATATTTTGTTCGTCAGAAAATTTAATTAATTTTCTGTTAATAATATGAATTACAAAAATATAAATACAAAAATATGTATAAGAAGATTCTACATATGTTAGACAAAATATAGCTAAACTATAAGAAAAAATATAGTAACAATCTCTTAAATTTAATTTTTTAAAACTTATATTATCACGATATAATTTAAATTTTGAAGTCCTTACTCCCATTGCATTTAGCATCCATGAAAATATCAACTTCAAATCTTTTTTTTTACAATATAAAATATTAATAAATATTAATGGAATTAATAAGCAATATAAAAAAAAATACAAATGATTGGCTGTTAAAATAGAAAAAAGAAAAACTATAGGGGAAAAAATTACAAAAACTGTTGGGCTAATTATTGGTAATAAAATTGAAAATGATACAAAAAAAAATGTATCATTGTTGATTAAGTAATATAATATTGGAGATACAATAATTAATCCAAATATGTTATAATTAGGTAGACTAACGACATAAATATAAAAAATTGTACTCAGTAGAGGAAGTATAGAAAATTCAATTTTACCGTTTACTGATATATCTATATAAATTAACCAACTTATTATTACTAAAGAGCCCCACAAAACACTAATCGCTGGTGCTCGGGTAAAAAAAAAGTGACTCAAATTAGGAAGGTGCCACCAATTACTTAAATTATAATTTCCACCACCAATAATTGAAGAAACGCCCTTTCTAGAAAATTTTTTAATATTTAAATTTTGTACTTTATAAAAAAAATGATTCAATGCATGTAACGGGTACAGGCCATTATAATCCGAGAGATTATCTTTAAATAAAATTTTTACTGAATTTAAAATAGCTAAAAAATAATAATAGTTTGGAAGAAAAAAAGAAGTTAATAAATTTTTAAATATTTTAAACATCATTTTTTTGCTTTAAAAAATACAATTAAACTCTTTATTTTTGAAAATTGAATACTGCTCATTAATAGTATGCTTGCAACTAAAAATGCTATCCAAATTACAGAGGATAGATTAGATGCATTATCGCCAAAGATAAACCAAGCAACAAAAATTGAGCCTAAGAATATTTGAAAAGTTAAAATAATTATGGAAATATTTATTTTCCAAAGTTTCTCACTTAAAATCATTGAAACTACTAATAATAAAAAATATGTTAATGATGTTGATATTGCGGCTCCCATACTTCCATAGGTTGGAACAAGTACCCAATTTAGAAATAGACTTATAATAACTGCCCCACCCATCAAATAGAGATTTAGATACATTTTTTCTGTTTTCCATATTCCAGCTGTAGCAATCAAGAAAAAACCATAAAATACAGCTTGCCAAGCTAAAACTCCAATAATTGGCCAAGCGTCATGAAATGCAGGTGCTGTCAACCATCTCACTAAAAAAGGTGAGAAAGCAGTCAAAACAACTATGCCTGAAGTAGCAAGTCCCATATATAAACGTGCAATTGTACGAAATGTATCTGGGCCATCTTTACCGTGCATAGAGTCCATTGCAATTGGCCACCAAGCTTTACGGAAAGTTTCAACGACTAGTGTAAGTAAAATTACAAATTTAGCCCCTATTGCATAAACTCCAAGTGACTCTGAACCATGGTAGTATTGTATGAACCAACGATCCGCAGTACTTATAAAATAAATTGCCATACCCGCAGGCATTAGTGGTGCTCCAAAACGGATTAATTGTGACCAGAGATTAAAGTGAATTTCTTTAAATTGCCAATAATCACGAATACGAAACCATCCAATAATTGCCATTGCTACTGAAGCAATACCAGTACCAAGAAAAAAACCTAAAATTCCCTGATCAAGTAAAATTACAAAACTTAAAATTAACACTGCAGATAGAACGCTCTGACTAAGTGTAATACTGATAAATCCCCAAGGCCTATAAAGTAAACGCATAACCTCAGCACTCTGTTTCATGATTTGTGTGAACAAAGCTCCAACAAAAGCAATTGCAAAATATTCTAAACTTAATTTTCCTTGAAAAAACAAGGCATTAAGTATTGGTGCTATCAAGGTTGCCAGGAAAACAATGCAAATTCCCCATAATAAGCGCCATTGAAGGATAGCTGAAACAATTTTAGCTTGAGCTATTTTTCCGTTTTTTTTAAACTTAAAAAAATACATCGATTGGGCTGAATCCATTCCCATGACCAAGATTGCAGATAAAAAACTACTGATAACTGTTAGCATCTCGATAGTTCCATAGTCAGCTGGTGTGAAAATTCGAGTATAGATTGGTAATAAAAAGAAAGAAACGCTTTTCGCTAAAATACCTCCTATTCCATATATTAAAGTGTCTTGTCCTAATTGTTTTAATCTAAGCATTTAATATATTTTCTATCATTTTAACAAAGTTCTTGATAATAATTTTGAAGCTGCTCTATAAGCTATTCCTTCATTATAACAATAACTCTTGTTTGGTATCAAATTATACTTCTCTTTATCTAAAACTTTACCTTTATCAATTGCAACTTTTACTAAATGTAGGCTAGCGTATTGATTAAGCTCTTTTTTTTTTAAAGCTTTTTGTATAGAACCAATCCCTCCATATTGAGGTACTTTTGCTGCATGAATATTTAGAATTGTAATTTTTTTTTTAATTAATGTTTTACCTATAATAAGACCAGCTCTAAATAATATAATTTTTTTTATATTATGTTTTTCTACAAAACTAACTAACATTTTATTGTCATGTATTGACTCAAATGATTTGAGTGAGTGAAAATTTTTTCTTTTAAACTCACAGTAAAACATTTTTATAAAGAGAAGTGGACTAATCACCCTTTTAGTAAGTAATTTATATATTCTTTTTAAATTATTTGATTTATCTATTAAAATTTTAAGATTTATGTTTGAACTAATTTTAGAAGCTACAAGCTGACTAATTTTATCATTACCTAAAATCAAAAGAGTTTTCATTTAAGAAACAGTAAAATTAATAGAATTTTTGCTAGCTTCATTTGCGAGTGGAAAATTATTATTTGAAGATTTATATTCTATTAAATCTGGAATACTGTATTGAATTACTTTACCTAATTCAATTCCTTTATTTTTATAATCATAAATTACTTCGTTTCGATTAGGTACTCTAACTGTATAATGTGAGTAAGTTGCTCCTTGAATAATTGGTGGTAAACACCAGCCCTCTTTTCTTGGTAAGTTTTGATTGTAATATTTTGCCTTTTCTCTACGGAACTGAATGATCTTTGGATATTTCTTTAACTGCTTCAAACCAACTGCTGCCTCAACATTTAACATTTTATCCAAATAGTCTGGTGGAAAGTGAATTTTGTTATCTAAGTGGTAGGCCTTAGTAAGTTTATTTAAAAGTGTTGTATTTTGCTGTAACCATAAAGTAAGACCATAAATTTTTTCATGAAATGCAAAATATACTGCTAGAAAATAAATTCTACGCTTAATAGATTTTAGCCAACCTACCGGTTTAAAATGAGCATCTCTCCAATCTCTGACTTTATTTGCAAGGTTTTGATCCTGAAAGGTAAGCATGCCTCCAAAGATACTTGTTATAAGTTTACTAATGTTGAGCGCGTAAATCGCCACATCGCCTGAAGTTCCAATCATTTTTCCCTTCCAATCTGCTCCGAAAGCATGACAACAATCTTGTATTAGCCAAATTTTGTGTCCATAACGTTTTTCTGCTTTTTCTACCATTGCTTCAAGACGATCAAGATCTTGAGGATATCCAAAAGTATGAGTGGCTATGATAGCTTGAGTATTTTCATTAATTGCTAATTCAGCATGATCTAGATTCATATTGTAATCATATAAGTCTATGTCAATAAAGCGTGGTATATTTCCGCTAAGGGTTACTGCATGAGCTACTACTGAACAAGTGTAGGCTGGCATTATAACTTCACCTTTTTCAATGCCTATAGCTTTTAAAAATGCCCATTGAGCGGAACGGCCATATGGAAAAGCAACAGCATCTATAGCATTAAAAGTTTTAGCAAATTCTTTTTCAAATTTTTCTACTGCACTATTGTTCCTATTAAAGATTGTTAAAAATTCTGACCAATCTAAAGAAGGTTTAAATCTTGGAATCATGTTTTGCTATCCTCATCTTGCACTTGCCAATAACCTTTACTTGCCATATGAATTGGTACAAAAGAGCCTGTATTATTTAGAATTTTGTAACCATGGTTTTTGTTAATCTTATCTTCAGTTCGAAGATCAGCGCCTAACTGAATAATACGTTTATTTTCTACCGACCAGAATTTACATTTAGTAATCAGCATATTTACTAAACGTTTTTTAAACCATTCTCTAAGTATCCTTGATCTGAAAATTGTTAGACTGAAAAGACGCAACAAAATGAAATGAAAAGGTTTTGGTATTTTTTTATTCATTAAAGAAATTTGACTAGTAATTTCAATTTTATCTAATTTTTGAACGAAAATATTTTTTTTATTATAAGATTGAGTGCTCCCAAGGCGAGCTTTAGCATCTTGCAAAACTACACCAGTATTAATTTGTGGTGGAAACCCATGATTAAAATGATATATCACACCACCTTTATGAATATTGATAATAGTATAATAATTTAAACCACGATCTAATAAAAGTCCTGCTTGTGGTAAATATTTACGAAATGGTTTTTGATCTTGACATGGTAATATTTTGACCGTGTCAAACTTTTTAGTAGTTTGTAATTGATTTAACATTACTGCAGAACAAGCATAAGCATTAAACATAGGAATAAGATTAGGTTCATCTATAGCAGATAATGTCACTACCTTTTGGTTTTTGATAGAATGTGTCATAAATTCTGCCAGTATAGAAGCCTCAGGAATTTCACCTGCTAGCGCCATTACTCCTGCTGGATAATAAAACCGTGTAGAACGACTGCCATATATTCCACCAAAAGATCCATCCGGGTGAGCAAAATGCCAAAGAAACTTTATTGAACTACGTAAAGAGTCGAGAAGTTTCCAGTCTGGTTTTATTTTGTGGACATCAGCTAAATAGTATGTACATAGACTTTGATAACCTGGGTCAGCGCCTTCATATTCCTTGTACCATCCTTCTTCTGATTGATTTGAGATTATTTTATTTAACTGAACTCTAGCTTTTTGTTCTGCATTCTTATCACCTGTCAATAAGTTCCAACGAACTAGGGCTGCAACTGAAGTTGCTAGATGATTAGAAATGAAAGCGTGAGTTTCATCAGATTTTATAAGGTAATCAATCATCGGAGCAATTATAGAAGTCCAACGATCGCTCATATCTTTAGATATTTCTTTTTCTAAAAGTTCTTTAGCACACAAAAGATCAAAAGCTACAAGAGCAGTAACACAATAAGAACCTTCATAGGGAAAGGATTCTTCCAAAGAACCGTCTTTACGTTTTAAACTATTTGCTGCTTCAAATATTGAATTAATACGCGAATGAAATTTTTTTTGTGGCGTATCAAAGGGCCACATTTTTGCATGCCAAAGTCTAGCTAAACCATGGGCTGCTCCCTGAAAAGTTCCATTGGAAAAATCAATCAAACCCCATGCCCAATGATACCGATCTCCTTTACCGTAACTAGCACTTGTTTTATCAGTATCAAACAATGACAATACTCTAGGTATATTGACTTTTATCTCGTTTAAATAAGAATTATTGACCATTTAAATCCCAATACTGCATAATTTCTTCAGATCTAGCAACAGAATCTTTTTTAACTTTTACTAACTCAAAAGCTATAATCTCAGATGGGTGGAGATATTTCTCTCTTTTATCAAACCTATCTACAGTGTGTGGAAAATATGCAAGAGATCCTAAATTTTTTTGCGTTGGTAATCTTCCTTCCTTAAGCGTTGGGTAAGCTTTTTTATATAAAGATAATAAAAAATAATAAAATTTATCAGAGTTATAAAAATCTTTATCACGAATTAAAATTAATCTTTCTGGCCTATTAACCTGAGTTATAGGATTAAAAAATGACGGCTTAACCCATGCTGAAGTGTTATCTGAAAATTTTATTCTAAGTCGAGTAAATTGATATGTTTGAGGCTCATTATTTTTGTAAACCCACCCATTAATGCCATCAAAAAATGGAGGTAAATAAAAACCAGGCAAAATAAATATAGCTATAGAAATTCCAGCCAATCCTTTAAGTATATTTTTATAATACCTACCTCCTCCTATCATTGAGATAAGAAATAAAAAAAAAAACCAAATACGAGGAATAATTGGAATCATTAAAATTAAAAACAAAAATCTTCTAAGCCAAATTGCATCAATAAATATATTAAAAACTGGATATAAAATAATTGCAAATAACAATAACCATACTCCATTTTTATTATAGTTAGAAAACCAATAAACACAAAATGAAATAATAAAAATAAAAAAAGGCAAAAATATAAAATTAATACTATTATTTAATTTAGCAAATGAACCTATAAAGAAATTATCTATTAATTTAGAATTGATTGTTAAATCTAAATTATTAATTATTTGATGTATTATAAGATTTAAAAAAACTTCAGGATTATCAGAGAAAAAAAATATAAAACCAATAATCAGAGGTACAGTAATAATTTGATAAATATTACTAATCGTCATTTATAAACTTCTTTCCAACCAACCTAAAATATATTTTTCTTAAAAAAACAAGAATAGGGTATGTAAAATTTGCAATCTTTTGATTAAATAAAACCAAACGATATATTATAGATTTAAAATTTTTTTTGGAATAAGAAGAAGAAATAAATCTTGCAGCTGAACTTCCATATAAAATTTTTTTATCTAAAATAACAATCATGCCATAGTCAATATTATATTTTTTTTTCAAATCGTGAATTAATGGGTTATTGGTATCTCGAGCGTTTACTATTTTTATATCATATCCATGATCTTTTAAATTATTTAGGGAAACAAAATCACTACAAAATGGACATTCGCCATCATAAACAATTGTGATATCATTTTTTTTCATTTGCAAAACCCCATTTATAAACTGGCAAAATAATCAACCAAGCAAAAATATTCATAGTAAATAATATTCCAACATACATAGTAAAAAAGTGAAATATTGAGTAAAATAACCAGTATAATAATATTTTTTTTGTGTCTGAATAAACCAATAAAAGAGGAGAAAAAAGGTGAATTAAATACGTAAATGCTGGTCCAATAAAATTAGTAATAACAAAAAATTCTTCTCTAAAAATCTCTTTCAATTTGGGAGTATATCTTACATTTTCCTCTAAATATTTTAAATGAAAAGAACTATTAATATTTATCAAATCATATTTAAACCAATCTAAATAACTTAAATCAATAATCTTATTCATGCCTGAAAAAAAATAGTAAATTACAAAAACTAATAACGCTAAAAATCTAAGCTTTTTACAATATTCAAGAGATTTTTCAAAAGGAAGTATGGCATAAACTAAAAGTAAACTTTGAACTAAAAATACAGCATCAATATCTTGGCCTAATCTAAAAACAAATCCCCATAAATAGCTTACAATAATATATAAAAATATCGCTAGTGCTCGAGAGTATCTCAATGAAGAAAAAATTAATAATATTGACATAGCAATGGCTACATATTGCAGTAAACTCAAAGTGGCTTCTGAAGGAAACGAAAAAAAATAATGTATAAAGTGAAAGGTTACTAAATCAAAAAATGGAGGTATTGCAAAAAATAAAATATAATCAGGATTATAAATATCAATTGGGTAACCAGATATTACGCTGACAGGCCACAACGCTATATTGCTGAAATCTCTGCTAAGTAGTTTCCATATATACAAAATACCTATTATCAATTTAAACCAATAAACATAATAAAAGTTTACAGGTTCATGATAATTTTTTTCTATTAATTGGATGATTTTTTTTGAATTTAAAATGTTCACTAGTGGTCTATTTTTTTTTATAAATAAATTTAATAACTAAATTACTATCGATTGATGGTAAAAAAGGTAAAGGCCATAAAGATAATTTATGTCTAATAAAATACTTATTAAGACCTGAAATAATATCATCACTATAGTTTGGATGCTCCCAGCAAATAATTTTGTCAGGGTCAATATTTGTATTTTTTTTTAACCACCTACGAGAAGTCATCATTCTGCCTAGACCCCAAGCCAGCCCACCTTCAGTAGGAATACAACCAGCGAAAATACCACCAGACTTTAACACACGAGATGTGTCCTCTAAAAAGTTGTTTAATGGATACATATGTTCTAAGGAGTAAAAACTCAATACTATGTCAATAGATTGATCTTCAATTGGTAAAATATTATTACGTTCAAGTAAAATACTTCTATGAGAAATATCATATGATTTAAGCTTATTCTTTGCTAATTCCAGCATTTCAGATGAGATATCTGAAAATATATATTCTCTGGGTTTACTTCGAAAATGTTTTAAATGGTTAATTTGTCCTGGACCTATTTCTAAAACATTTTTATCTTTTAGGTCAATATGATTTAAAATTTTGTAACCAGCATTATTAACTATTCTGCCTATGCCTATTTTCTGATTATTTAAATAAAAATTTTTATAAGTTTTTTTCCATTCCAGCCAACATGAATCATTTTGTCTTATTTTCAAACCCCATAACTGTCTGTTTCCCCAAAGAATATTCGAAATAAATTGTGGGGTTACTTTTCTGATATATTTTCCCATTGATTATTTGATTTAATGATAAGTATATTATCATAACATTTTTAAAAGTTTTAAAAAACCATTAGACCAATTATAATCTTTTGTTAAAGTATGAGGATGCCAGAGTACTGCCGCTTCCCCAGATACAGTTTTGCATTCATCTATCCAATAATTCATATAATTTTCTCGTTTTTCATCATTTAACTCTAAATAATCATAAATATGTGAGTCCATTAAAATAGATGGTATAGCTTTAATTTTATAGGATTTATTTT
>MDSV01248735.1_pt1 | contig 10723 bp, 11 predicted proteins | sample 810851 | NCBI WGS metagenome assembly MDSV01 (sample SAMN05326640, study PRJNA326480) | marine metagenome | isolation source: seawater | place: Atlantic Ocean: North East | collected 2012 | reverse complement strand
GAACATCTTCACTATCCATATCTAAATATTCACTCAAAAATTCTCCCAAAGGTATATCTAGGCTACCACCTAGTATAAAACCCGTGGTCATTTTATTTTTGTCATTTTGATAGATACCAGTACATGCAGTTAGACTAATACTAGCATCACCAATAAATAAGCCAGGGCTGACACCAAACTGAAAAGCTGGCCCTCCAAAATTCTGGCCTTCAACGTTATTTCTTTGTTGAAAATTATAATAGAGAAATTCCCCAATAACATTCATAAAAAAATCTCCAGCGAAAATTCCATAAGGAGAACCAACTGAAATACCTATTAACATATTACTTTTATCAAACTCTTCAAAAGAAGATGCTTTAACTAGTGGGAATCCTGTGTATAGGTTAAAACTCCAGTTGGGTATAATTACATACTCGACATCATAATCATCATCATAATCGTTCATTTCATCATTGGTACCGTAATTGCTGGGCTCAATGAATTGTCCATTCTCATAAAAAAGTTGAACTTGACCATTTGCAACCAATATGCTACCATCATATAGCTTTAGAGAATCAATATTCTCCATTCGAACTTCTTCAGAAAAAGTTAATCCAATTGGAGTAATACTGGCATGATGTTGATTTACGTTCTTGATATCCCCCTCAATTGTAGTTCCATCATTAAATACAATAACGCCACCTGCTGGGTAGATGCAACTAGCAAGGAAAAGGATATTTATTAAATTTTTCATGGTATAGCACCTTAGCTTATGTTGAAAGATACCAAAATCTTTTGTTTTATACAAAATGGACACTTTCAATAGGATTTGAAAATAGAAGTGGGCCCACAGGGATTCGAACCCCGAACCAACAGATTATGAGTCTGCTGCTCTAACCGTTGAGCTATGGGCCCAAGATGGGCAAAAAATTACTCTCCGAGTTATTTGAATCCAACCACTTCAAATCAAATCTATGGAATAATTTTACATAAACATGTTAGAACATTTTTGAACATAAATACATATATTCATTTAATTCTCACATAGATTTAATTAATTAAAATGAAAAAAAACAAACAAAGTCATAATTATTATATGTGCAAAGGGATTAACAACGCTATTGCCCTTTTAGAATCAAATAGATTTGAAATAAGAAAGATATATATTTTATTGGATGGTCGTGCTAGTAAAAATAGAACGATCAACAGCCTAATAGTAAAGCATAAAATTGATTTTTTAGATAGGGATAACTTTTACAAAAGATACCAAGAAAGAAAAACACAAGGGATTATAATTGAATTTTCAGGAGAGTTGACTCATAGTTTTTTCCCAAGCTTTGAAGGTATAGATAATGCTTGTTTACTAGCACTAGATCAGATAAATGACCCTCAGAATTTTGGTCAAATAATCAGGACATCTGAGTGCGCTGGTGTAGATGGAATTATTTTTTCTAAGCATAATTCTTCACCAGTTAGTCAAACTGTTATGCAAGTTAGTCAGGGTGCATTTGTTAATTTGCCTCTTTATGAAATAACGAATTTGAGCCAAGGATTACAAGAATTAAAAAAGAATAATTTTTGGGTCATTGGTATAGAAAATAATTTGAGTGCAAAAGTTTGGCATAAAATGAAATATGATGGAAAAATAATAATAGTCATTGGTAGTGAGGGAAAGGGAATAAGAAAGAAAATATTGGGGATGTGTGATTTTGTTTCAACTATTCCAATGAAGGGGAAATCAAATTCTTTAAATGTTAGTGCAGCTGTATCGGCTATTTTATTTGAAAGGCTAAGACAACTAGAGGCTTTATAAATTATGCCAACTACACATGATTATGAAAATGATAAAAGAAATAAGAACATATACATATATGTAAATGGTGAATTTTTTCATCGTGACAATGCTAGGGTTTCTGTTATGGATAGTGGATATTTATTGGGAGATGGTGTTTGGGAAGGAATAAGACTCTATGAAGGTTGTCTTATACATCTAAGTGATCACATTGATCGTTTATTTCAAGGGGCTAAAGCAATTAAGATGGATATTGGGCTGACTAAGAAAAGTTTAATACAGGAAGTATGGAGAACTTTAAAAAAGAATCAAATGGAATCCGGTGTTCATATCCGGTTAATTGTATCTAGAGGTATAAAAGAAACACCTTATCAACACCCAAAAGTCACTATTGGAAATCCTACTGTGGTCATAATACCTGAATATAAAACAGCTAGTGCTAATGTATCCCTTAATGGAATCAAATTAGGAACAGTCAAAACAATTAGGGATAATCGGATACAAGATCCCCGCATCAATTCGTTAAGCAAACACAATTGTATTGCTGCTTGTATTGAAGCTGATATTTTGGGTGTTGATGAAGGACTTATGTTAGACCCCAATGGCAATGTTGCCACATGTAATTCTACCAACTTTTTTATAGTTCGCAATGGCCAAGTATGGACATCCACAGGAAAACATTGTTTAAATGGAGTTACAAGACAAAGCGTAATTAGATTGTGTAGAAAAAATGATATAATAATTAAAGAAAAAGATTTTCAATTAGAACATGTACATAGTGCCGATGAGATTTTTGTTACTGGTACTTTTGCAGGAATTATTCCTGTTGTTTATATTGATGGAATAAAAATTGGTAAAGGGAAGAGAGGCTTATTTACAAAAATGTTACAAGATCTTTATATATCAGAAATAGAAAAATTAGCAACTGAAAAATGAAGAATACTATTATTGCGATGTGGTCAGGACCACGAAATTTATCTACAGCGATGATGCGGTCATTTGAGAATCGAGATGATACAGTAGTCATAGATGAACCATTTTATGCACATTACCTACATAAGACTGGCATTGATCATCCTGGAAAAGATTTGGTAATTAAATCTCAAAGCACTGATTGGGATGAGGTTGTTGATATTTGTTTATGTGCAAACAAATCCGTTAATATGCCAATATTTTATCAAAAACATATGGCACAGCATAATCTTGAAGGTTCTGATATTAGCTGGATAAAAGATGTAAAAAATTGTTTATTAATTCGTGACCCTAAGTATGTAATTGCAAGCTATAATAAACAGTTTTCATTAAATGATGAGAAATTATTAGGCTATTCACAACAGAAGAAGATTATGGATTATTTAAATGAAATTAATGGAGAAGCACCAATAATAGTTGATGCAAGTGATATTGTCAAAAATCCTAAAAATATGTTAAAAAAATTATGTTTTAATCTTGGGATTGATTTTTCTAAAAAAATGCTTGATTGGCCTAAGGGAGGACGGTCTTCAGATGGGGTTTGGGCTACGTATTGGTATAAGCAGGTGGAAGAAACAACTACTTTTATTCCATTCAAAAAAAAAGATATTCAATTGAAAGATAACCTCTTATCAATCTATAATAATTGTTTAGATGTATACCTTGAGATGTATGATAAAAGGTTGGAGCCTTAATAAAATTTTATTTAGAATAATTTTATTTATCAGTGCTATTATTTATTGTTCTGGTGGTTATGATCATGGGCTTTCAGCGGGGAAGGGTAATCTAGATTTAGATATAACTTGGAATCCTTTTCAAACTATTGATTTTGGACAAAGTTACGTTGTATGGGGATACGGGTTAAGTCGTGATATTGATTTTCATGGATATTATTCAACGGGGTCATCAAATAATCCTCAAATATATAGTGGATTAATGATGCAGTTTCTTAGTGGGGAATCCCTAGATCTTTCTACGGCAATAGGGTTAAGGAAGTTTATAAAGGAAAGTACAAGTCATATATTTTTTCCTCAATTACTTTATTATTACAGACTAACAAAAAATCTGAATATGGGTGGTAGCTTTGTTAATCTAAATGGGATAAGTCCATCAAAAAAAATACCAATTACCATAGATACAATAATTTTGTATAGGATCTGGCCTAACGATTCATTTTTTATATCTGATTATTTTAATAATTTTGATAAAATAAAATCGATAAATCTTGGATTAGGATTGTTTTATAATGTTAATAGAGATTTATACCCGACATATAGTTTTGATTTGAAATTCAGTTTATAAATAAAAATGCGTTCATAAATTCATGAACGCATTTTTATTTATAGTAGCTGACCTCACAATGCCAGCAACGTGGATTTATTTTGCTGATAAATTGGAGGTCAGCAAATTACTTGAATTAGACAACTGATCACCTCCTTTTAGTTTAGTTAGTGAAATTTCCACTAACAAATATTAAAAGAGAATTCTGGTATAAGTCAAAATAAAACACCTCTAGGATAAATTTTATTTATTATATCCTAAATGATTCTTTATAATTTTCTGGAGATTCTTTTTATTTCATTTTGAATAAGATCTATTTCATCAATAGTAAGTTCAGTACCTACAAGATCTGTTTTTTGTTCCCAAATTGTAAACCATTTTTCATATCTTGATGTAATTTCACGAATGTTTTTTATATCTACCTTTTTTTCATTAATAGTTTCTTTTGGTTTTTTACTGAATAAAGTTTTTATTTTTATATTTTTTAACGGGTTTTTTGATTTTTTATCTAAGTTTTTTTTATTACCTCTACCAAAAATAAGATGGTCATTAACAATATTTTCATATATTGATAGTTCATCTAATAGTGTTTTACCATTTTCTGTTGGCTTAATAAGTGGAGTATAGTCTATATAAGGAAGGAAGCTAAGTTTATTGGTAATTCTTGTTTTAAAAGTTCTATAATTAATTTTTTTTTCAGGTTCAAACGGGATTGTGGATAAGTAGGTGCTACATCCAGATGCAATTATAGCAAAGTAAAAAAGCAATGCTTTCTTTATCAAGAAAACACCATTTTTACTTTAAAGTTGACGCACTTTACCGCCAACAATATATTATAGGATATATTATCCAAGTAGAACTCCGCATTTTAGGTTATGTAATAACCTATATAATTTTAATCTAATAAAATAATTTAAAGCAAGACATATATTAAACTTCTTAAATAAATAAATATAGAGGCTTAGGGGCGTGTAAGTTCATTTTTTTTAAATATAAAAAAAGGTTGTAAAAACATATTTACATAATAAAAATATGGCTATGATGAAATGGATTTTACTGGGAGTTATGTTTATGAGTTCGTGTAGTATCAACACCAAGCCACCTATCGCTGATAAAAAACCACATGAAATAGTTACACATGGTCATTCCAGAACTGATAATTATTATTGGATGAGATTGACCGATCAACAAAAGTCAGCAAAGAATTTTGATAAACAGGCAAAACAGGTAGTAAAATACATTAATGATGAAAATGATTTTACAGATTCGAATTTGGCAAAGACTAAACCGTTACAAGAAAAATTATTTAATGAAATTACAAATAGAATTAAAAAAGAAGACAGATCGGTACCATATTTAAAAAATGGTTATTATTACTATTACCGATATGAAAAAAACAAAGAATATGCTATTCATTGCCGAAAAAAGAATAGTCTAGATAGTAAGGAGGAAATTATACTTGATGAAAATAATTTAGCAAAAGGACATGATTTTTTTGAATTAGAGGGTAAATATGTAAGCCCTGATAATAACTGGCTTGCATTTAGTGTTGATACTCTAAGCAGGAGGTTTTATACAATTTATATAAAAAATTTAATTACTGGAGATATTTTAAACCATTCGATACCTAATACGGAAGGTGATGTTGCGTGGGCTAATGATAATGAAACGATATTTTATACAACAAAAAATAAAACCACATTATTATCAGAAAAAATTTACAGGCATAATATATACACAGAATCAAAGGAAGATGTTGTAGTATATCAAGAAGCAGATAACGAATTTTATATTGGAGTTTATCGTTCTAAGTCTGGCAAATATATAATCATTTGGAATAGTAGTACATTAGTTAGTGATTATCATATACTCCGTTCAGATGATCCTGAAGGAGAATTTATCAATTTCACACCTAGAAGAAATGATCATGAATATTCCATAGAACATCATAATGAGAATTTCTATATAATGACTAATTGGGAAGCCCAAAATAATCGTTTAATGATAACCTCTGAATCAGCTACTGATATTTCTAATTGGAAAGAAATAATTCCACATAGAAATAAAATACATCTCATGGATGTTGATGCTTTTAAAAACCATGTAGTATTAAATGAACGGGTTGATGGTATTTCTAAATTGCGGGTGATAAATCATAAAAAAAAATCAGATAGATATATTGAATTTGATGAAGAAGTTTATACATCCTACATATCAACCAATGAAGAATATAATTCTAATACGTTACGTTTTATATTTAATTCATTAGTGATTCCAAAAAGTACGTATGATTATAACATGGACTCTAACATAAAAACATTATTAAAAAAACAAGATGTGTTAGGTGGCTATAATTCAAAAGATTATTCTTCCAAAAGAATCAATGTTTTAGCAAGAGATGGTAGTACTATACCAGTATCTATAGTATATAAAAAAAGTTTAAGAAAAGATTCACCTCAAAATCTGCTATTATATGGTTATGGCTCATATGGTAATACTGAAGATCCTTATTTCAGCAATGTGATAATAAGCTTACTAGATAGAGGTTTTATTTATGCAATTGCACATATAAGGGGAAGTCAAATAAATGGTCGTCAAACCTATGAAGATGGGAAACTATTTAATAAAATTAATACGTTTAATGATTTTATAGATGTGGGTAAATATTTTATTAAAAATAAATATACTAGCTCAGAACATTTGTATTGTTCTGGTGGAAGTGCTGGTGGTTTGTTGATTGGAGCCGTTATAAATATGGAGCCAGATATATGGAAGGGCGCAATAGCCCGAGTTCCATTTGTTGATGTGGTTACAACGATGTTAGATCCTTCAATTCCTCTTACCTCAAATGAGTGGGATGAATGGGGAGACCCACGAGAAAAAAAATATTACGAATATATGTTATCTTATTCTCCATATGATCAAATAAAAAATAGAGAATACCCTAATTTATTTGTTACTGCGGGATTTTTTGATTCGCAGGTTCAGTATTGGGAACCACTAAAATGGGTTGCGAAACTTCGAGATAATTGGGAGGGAGAAAATAAACTTCTGTTGCATACAAATATGGATGCTGGCCATGGTGGAGATTCAGGTAGATTTAAAAGGTATAAAGAATATGCATTACAGTATGCTTTTTTATTAAACCTTGCTGGAATTGATCGTTAAATAATTATAATAAATGTGAATTTTTTGTAATGAAAATTATTTCTCCTGTGACTACTTTAATTATCCCCGCAACGGGAATCGCAAATAACATGCCGAGAGGTCCAATCAATGTACCACCTATTAGTAATACTAACATTACGGCCATAGGATGGAGACCAACACTTTCTCCAACAACTAGTGGAGTGATAAAGTTATTATCTATTTGTTGAACTACAATAAACATTAATACTATGTCAAAAATATAAAATGGTGAAGGAATTAAATTAAAAATTTGATGAGCTAGGGCAGCATCATTTCCGATGTTATTCATAATTGCAATTAAAATTGCGGGAATCATACCTATAAATGGGCCTACCATAGGAATTAAATTGGCCAATCCTGCAATGATTCCAATGAATACAATTAATGTTATATTTGCACCAAATTGATTTAAAAGAAAAAGTCCAGCTACTGATAGAGCAGCAACGCTACTAGCAGCTAAAATTTGACCCCTAAGATATTTTGATATTTGTTGTTCAATATTATAAATCATTCTAAGACCTACTTCTAAGTATTTATTTGGTATGAATCGGACAAGTGATCTTTTGAAATCATGGTACTCTACTAGTAAGATGATAGTGAATATTAAAACCATAAAGGCTATAAAAAAGAAACTTCCCGCTGAACCTAATAAGGAAAGGAGGTTTTGAAATATGCCTAGCATAGAATTTTTTGCCATAACTATTATTTTGTCACTTTCAGGGATAGAGCTACTAATAAAATCAGGAATTGAATCTCTAATTTTTATTGAAAGATTGCTGATACTTGATGAAAAATCATCTTGTTGAAGTTTATTTGTAAATAATTTTATTTGGTCACTCAAGTTAGAAAAAAAACTGCTAATAAATAGAATAGCTATTGATATTGAAGCAAAAATTATCGTAAATGCGCTAAGTGCTCTCGAATTAGTATATCTTTCTAGATTATCAACAGATTGAAGAAATATTGTGGTAAACAAAAATGAAAAAATAAGCATGCCTATAATTGAGGCTAAGAATGGTAAGATTTCTGAGGCTAGAATTCCAATAATAATCAATAATAGAAGTCTATAAATTTTTTGAATAGGGTCCATTAATGATCTGTTTTTAATAATTCTTCATTCGTTTTACGAAGTCTTTCCCCTAACACTCTTGACAAATTGAGCAATATTTTATTCCCTAGTTCAGGATCTCTTTTCATAAGTGTGAGGAGATCCGTTCTAAAGAATCCAATTAGTTTGGCAGGGGCAGTTGCGATGGCAGAAGCAGATCTAGGTTCTTCATCTAGTAAAGCAAGTTCTCCAAAAAAATCACCATCTATAAGTGAGGCAAAAACAGTTTCTGAATCATTATCAATTATTTTTACAGCCCCATGAATTATGACATACATTCCTTCAGCAGGGGCAAGTTTTTTAAATATATGTTCATCTATCTTATAGGTTCTTTCATGTGTTAAGCGAGCAACTTCAGATAATTCTTTTTCTGATAAATCCTCGAATATTGGGACATTTTTTAAAACCTTAACTATTGGATCATCAATTCCTGTATTGCGAAAATAATTTTTATATAATGCTTTCATTTTTTAGCTTTGTATAGAAAATGATGAAAATGAACTGGCAATAATTATTTCGATGATTGCAAAATAAACACAAGCTATAGATTTTTCCCATAATTTTGCATCATTTTTCCATAACCAGAACGTGAATAGAATTCCGTTATATAAGAATACCCATATTGATATTATACTAAAAGAAAAATGGAACTCATTTAGGTATAAAATGACTATAAATATTGCAAAACCTATAGATAGTAAGACAAATTCTGTTAGGTAGTGAACAATTAATGCTTTTTTATCATTATTCATTACAACTCACTTTGTATTTAACGTTATTTTAAAAAAATCCCCGATTTTCATCGGGGTATTCACATAAATTAATTTCTAATAGTTTAGCTTAATGTAATTCACATTCACTCCACCAACTTTCTCCACACTCACATTCGTTTCCTAGGCGATCCCAACACTCCTTGTCAATATGCCATTCAATTATTTTACCATCAATTGTTTGGTAGTCATAAAAGTATTTTGTTGAAATGATTCCATTGTCATACCAATAAGTCCAAAGACTATCTTTTTGTCCATTTTTGTAATTACCATTCAATCGAATCTGTCCATTTTCATACCAGTAGGTCCATTCTCCATCTCTCATTTCATTCTTGTAGGTACCTATCATAGATCTTGAACCAATAAAATGAAATGTTTCTTCTTTAATTAATTCTAGGCCTTTATCTGAATCTTTGTGGTATGATATACTACTAATAGTACCATTATTATATGTTTCAACTATTCTGGATGTATCACTTCCATTTATTAATGGTAAAGCAATGGCTACGACAATTAGAATTTTTTTCATGAACTCAGTATATTTCTGACTGTAATCTACTAATGCATTCGCATTAAAAAAACCAACACATTGTAAACAGTTATTATGACCTTCTATGCTAATGTTCACGTTTACTTATGACTTAGTCATTATTAATATCAATAGTGAAACTATTACTTATTGCATTAATAACATTCTTATCAAAAAGAGGAATCTTGAAATTGCCATTCAAAAATAGATGGTTAAAAAAGAAAAGCGAGAGTGATAAATCAACATATTCTATTTAAAACAATATACTTAAGGAGCCTAATATGAATTCATATGTAAAAGGTCTAATGACTGGATTAGTATTATCCATATCATTAATTATGTTCATCGGCGCAAGCAACCAAAAATTGCAAGTTGGGAGGTATGATTATTATATAAGCGATGATGACATAACTAAAAAGCACTCTTCACGTATTTTTGATAGTGCTACTGGTATTGTTTATCATAAATTTTTTAATCCAGGAGGAGAACAGATTGATATCAAATGGATCGATGGTGAAAGGATTGAGCGAAGACATTTTAGACCAGATATCTCAGTTTGGAGATCTGAATCATTTGATGAGTATCGAATAGCATATGAAAAAGAGAGAAATGAAAAAATCAAATAATTATTTTCTAATTAAGGTTTTACGAGAATTAATTATTTAAAATGGTAGTAATATTATAATAACATGAACTCTTTCTTTAGTACTGTTAGTTACTACATAAGTGATTTGAAAAATATATTTATAGCTATTTTTTTCACTTTATCCTCTTATCATATTTATCCCCAAAAAATAGAGACGAGTGATCTTAGTAAAATTAAGCTAGGTGATGTAGTTGAGATTGAAAACAAAATACGTAAAGAAAAATTTAATAAAATACTCCCCAGGGTAATGCGAGATAATAATATCGATATGTGGATTCATGTTATAAGACCATGGACACCTGACCCATTTTGTTTTGAGTTTGGTGCTGAAGAGGGTGTTTTTATTTTTACTGATAAAGGTGATGATAAGATAGAATGTGCAGCATTTTCTCATGATATTAAAGACCCCACTGTGTACGATATAGTTGATAGAAAAGGGATGGCTCGGGAGCACATG
>MDSV01227929.1_pt1 | contig 10723 bp, 8 predicted proteins | sample 810851 | NCBI WGS metagenome assembly MDSV01 (sample SAMN05326640, study PRJNA326480) | marine metagenome | isolation source: seawater | place: Atlantic Ocean: North East | collected 2012 | reverse complement strand
TTATATCCCGGCCTTTATTGCGAATTTATATATTTTTGAATACGCACACGCACACGGCTTTCCGCCCCTTAAAACTCAAATGCTAATGGCACAAACTGATACAATTCGCATAAAAAACACGATTCATTTTGAACACATTAGTGAATTTCTGAATATTGATATGCGCCTCATAAAGGATTTAAACCCCGCCTATAGGCTCTATACGGTTCCAGCAATTAAAGAGCGGAATTACGTTTTGCGACTCCCTGTTGAATTAATTGGAAAATTTGTTTCAAATGAAGCTGAGGTTTACGCGTTTGCTCAAAAGAAATTTGAAGCACAGCAGCCCCCACTTCCAAAGTTCTATAAGATGGACTCAAAAGTCCGATACAAGGTTCAACTCGGCGATTATTTAGGAAAAATTGCCAATAAATTTAAGGTGCGTATTAGCGAGATCACACGTTGGAATGATTTACAAAACGATCAATTGAAGGCCGGAGACTTGTTGACGGTATACACTCGAAACTTAGAGCCTCAACACCTGTCAAATACTAAAGCGGCTACCAATCAAATAACGCGAGGGCAAACCTATGTGGTAGAACAAGGAGACTCATTGTGGAGTATTTCTCTAAAGTTTTCTGGTGTTTCTGTTCAAAATCTACAAGATTGGAATGGTATTAGCGGTAAGAATTTAAAACCTGGAATGAAATTGATTATTTCAAAATCAAATTAAGTAATGAAGAAGCGTTTGATATACCTAATGGCATTATGTACTTTGTTTAGCTGCAAAAGCAATAACCAAAAAACAATCTATAAATCGGCCTCTTCTGGCAATATTAACAGTCTTTTGGTGGTTATAGACAACGCGCTTTGGATTGGCAGTGTGGGAGACGTTCTTAGAGAAAATTTAGGTGGTGAAATTTATGGGTTGCCACAAATTGAGCCTCAGTTTGATTTGCGGCAAGTTCCCACGGAGGTTTTTTCTAATTTTGTTCGTTTGAACAGGATAGTAATTAAAATACAGATATCTGACGTGATCGGTATTAAATATTATAAAGACCCGTATGCCACACCACAAAAAATGGCTGTTATTAGTGGGCCTGACCGCCAAACCCTTATTGATTTAATTCAATTAAATGCCCCAACACTGATTTCAAGCTTTAAAAGCTTTGAATTTAAGGAAAAACAGCGTCGGATTGACAAGGCTTTGTTCAACACAAGTCGGATTGAAACAGCATTAAAGATAAAACTCAGACTCTCATCATTATATAGAGTAGCGAAAGAAAAAGAAGATTTTTTTTGGATTCGTAGAGACACTAAAACCGGAAGTTTAAATTTACTTTTATATAACTTACCGATGCAAAATTTTAAAACTCCGGAAGCGTTTTCCGAACATGTCATTCGCAAAAGGGATTCTATTGCCAAACAGTATATCCCCGGGCCTTTGAAGGGGAATTACATGGCTACAGAAACGGCGTATACACCATTTTGTGTTTTGCGAGAGGGGCCAAATGTTACAGCCCTTGAAATAAGAAGCTTGTGGAAAATTGAAGACGCATTTATGTCAGGGCCATTTGTTAATTTTTGTTTTGTAGACAAGGGTAACAGTCGTCTTTTTGTTGCAGAAGGATTTGTGTATGCGCCGTCTGAAACTAAACGGGATTATATGTTTGAATTAGAAACAATGATGCGCTCCATTTCTGTACAATAAAAAATCCCGGTGATTACCGGGAAGGGATTTATTTTTCTTCCATTTCTTTTTGCGAATCATCGTCTTCACGACTGGCTTTTTTAAACTCTTTGATGCCCCCACCCAAGCCTTTCATTAGTTCTGGGATTTTTTTCCCGCCCCAGAGTAAAAGAATTGCCAAAACAACCAATACGATTTGCCAAGGCCCGATTGCTAAAGGTAAAATATATAAACTCATGTGTTCTCTTTTTTGAAAAACAAAGTTAAGAATATTCCGATAAAAATAGGCTTAAAACAAATTTAAGTATTTAATATATCAAGCAATGGCTTAAATTTTGTTTAATTTTGTTTGGAATGGTAGTAGAAAAACAAAACAAAAAAAAATTAAAGAAAAAGTGGCTTCACAAGTACCGTTTGGTTGTTTTGAACGAAGACACTTTTGAAGAACAATTTGCAATGAAATTGACCCGGCTTAATGTGTTTTTATTCGGAGCCACCTCTGCCATTTTCTTGATTTTTCTAACCACAGCGTTTATTGCTTTTACGCCCTTGCGAGAATACATTCCAGGGTATACCTCTCCAACCCTTCAAAAACAAGCCATTACACTTGAAAACAAGACTGATTCTCTTTACCAAATCACAAGAATGAATGACCGCTATATTGCTTCTATAAAAATGGTTTTAAACGGAGAGGCAGCATTTGAATCGATTGATAAGGACTCTATATTTGCGTCAATAAATCTTAATCTGGATCCTATGGCGCTGAGCACCTCCAAAGCAGACTCATTGTTAAGAGCGCAAGTAGAAAATGAGGACAAATACAATCTTTTTCAAACCGCAACATCTGTTAAAAATTTTGTTTTTTTCCCACCATTAAAAGGAACCGTAAGCTCAGAATATAACTCCAAACTACAACACTATGCTGTCGATATAGTAGTTTCAGAAAACACTCCCGTTAAGGCTGTGGCTGAAGGCCGCGTTGTCTTGGCTTCTTGGACCTCAGACTCTGGATATGTTATCATCATTGATCATGGTAACCAAATTCTGTCGGTTTATAAACACAATGCCGCTTTAACGAAAAAACAAGGTGATTTTGTGAAAGCACAAGAGGTTATCGGAAGATCAGGTTCTTCTGGGGAACTTAGCACAGGCCCTCACCTTCATTTTGAGCTTTGGAACGACGGCAACCCTATTGACCCAACAACATTTATTGATTTTTAGTTTTTATGGCCTCTATCAAAGCGTATTTATCGAAGCTTTTTGCGGCTCATATTGCCAGAAAAATAAAGGGCTGGTCTGACCACCCAATTGATACGCAGAATCGGGTTTTTAAGGACTTGATTAAGTCTGCTATCAACACTCAGTTTGGGAAAGATCATAATTTCAGCCTGATAAAAGACTACAAGGCCTTTGTTCAAAATGTCCCAGTTAGAGATTACGAGGCTTTAAAGCCTTATGTGGAAAAGGCGGTAAGAGGAGAGTCGGACGTCCTTTGGGAAGGAAAGCCGCGGTATTTCGCCAAAACTTCCGGAACAACATCAGGGGCAAAACACATCCCTATTACCGCAGCTTCTATAAAGGCTCAAGTCGAGGCCTCCAGAAATGCGATGTTGATGTATATTCATGAGACTGGAAAAGCAGGGTTTTTAGACGGGAAATGGATTTTTCTACAAGGGAGTCCAAACCTCAATGAAAAGAACGGCATTAAAACAGGCCGCCTTTCAGGAATCTCTGCGCACTATGTTCCTTCTTATCTTTTAAAAAACAGAATGCCTAGTTGGGACGTCAATTGTATTGATGATTGGGAAACAAAAATAGACGCTATTGTCGACGAAACCTTAAAGGAAGACATGACTGCGATTGCGGGAATTCCATCCTGGGTTCAGATGTATTTTGAAAAGCTGATTGAACGAAAACAAAAAAAAGTGGGAGAAATGTTTAAAAATTTTAACCTATTTATTTTTGGAGGGGTTAATTATGAGCCTTATCGTAAAAAATTTGAAAATATGATTGGCAGAAAAGTTGATAGTATAGAGCTTTATCCCGCCAGCGAAGGATTTTTTGCTTTTCAAGATCGTCAAAATAAAACAGGAATGCTGCTTCAGTTAGACTCTGGAATTTTTTATGAATTTATTGAAGTAAAAAGCTTTTATAATGAAAACCCAACGAGACTTACATTAAAAGACGTTGAGTTGGGTGTAAACTATGTAATAATCATATCGACCAATGCCGGCCTGTGGGCCTATAATATTGGTGATACGGTACAATTTACCTCAATTGCACCTTTTCGGATTATCGTAAGCGGCCGCATTAAACATTTTATATCTGCCTTTGGCGAGCATGTGATCGCAAATGAGGTTGAGCAAGCCATAATTCAAGCCGTTAAGGGAACTAAGATTCGTGTGACAGAATTTACAGTTGCACCAGAAATCAATCCAAAAGAAGGGCTGCCCTATCACGAGTGGTTAATTGAATTTGAAGCGCCCCCTAAAGACTTAGAGGTTTTTGAAAAAGCGATAGATCTGGAGATGCAAAAACAAAACAGTTATTATTTAGATTTGATTAAAGGCAAGGTCCTGCAGACTTTGAAAATTTCTTTAGTAAAAGCAGGGGGCTTTAAGCAGTATATGAAATCTATAGGAAAGCTCGGAGGCCAAAATAAAACACCTCGGTTATCCAATGATCGAAAAATGGCATCATATATTCACAACAACAATCTTCTCAAATAGCTATATTTGTAAAGCAAAAAGATTAAATTTAAATACTCAGACCAATCTAAAGGCAATAAAAATGAATTTTATTTGTTAAACACATTATATAGGTTTAATGAAAACCTAAAACAAGAAATAAGAAAACAAAACATAATAATGAGCAAAACTAAAAACTCAAAACCCGGTGAGGAAGTTGAACTTGGACAACTTTTTAAAATGATTGGAAGCGTATTCAGTCGCCTTTACAAATTTATTGGCTCTATTTTTAATCATTTCTTATTCGCTCTCGTGTGGCTGATTCTCTTTATAAAAAAGAAGATAATTATTTTGACCATTGCCGGATTTCTTGGGCTTGTGGTTGGTGTTGTACTTGACATGTCAGTGCCGCCGACTTATAAATCTACACTTTCTGTAAAACAAAACTATGAGACCGGCGAAAACTTATATGAATCCATTAACTATTACAATGGCCTATTAAAAGATAACGATTACAAAATATTGGGGCAGCTTTTAGGCTTAACAGAAACAGCCTCCAGAGAGATTGTAGGTTTTGATATAAAACCCATCATCACAGACAATGAATATTTGGTCATGTTTAATAAATACATCGGAAATTTAGACTCTTTGGCGGCCTCTAAAATTGAATACAAGGAATATGTAAAAAATATTAGAGAGTACAAGCATCGCTACCAGCAAATTAGTATCAAATCTAAAACAAGAGCTGATTTTAAAGGAGTGTTTTCAAACATTATCAATAATATTGAGACCAATTCCTTTTTTGTTAATGAACAAGCCAAAGACATATTAGAGCTCCAGCAAACTAAACAGGCAATAGAGATTTCCCTTGTACAGTCAGATTCTTTGCAACAGACTTACAAGCGTGTTTTGGAGAACTCAAAAGATGCCCAATCAAACGCTGAAATTGGAATTACATTTGAGGGCGCCAACGAAAGTGAAAAAACCAAAGAATTTGAGTTGTATATAAATGATATTGAACTAAGAGAAAGAGTCGTAAAGATTCAGAGGGAATTGAAAGACAAAGAGAATATCATTGACATGATATCAAGTAAGCAAGACAATGGATTTGAAGACGACACAAAAGAGTTCCTTGGCCTCGATATTCCTTTCAAGCTTTATTATATCGTTCTGGCCTTAACAGTGGTGTTTATTTTTATATTGGGCAAAGAGCTTATAACGTTTTTGGAAAATCACAAATCGATTAAAACATAAGAGCTGCTATTGTTTTAGATGCGTTAAATTGCAAAGAAAAGGTTAATGAAACTTAGCCTAGAAGCTCAAAAAAAGCAGTTTCAAAAAGCCCCTGAGGGAATTCCTGTTTCACAAAAAAAGAGATGCTGAATGCTATTTAATTCTATAGATTTTGCGATTTTTTTCCCAATCACGTTCTTGCTTTACTGGACCGTTTCAAAGCATTTAGTTTTAAGAAACACACTAATTTTAATTGCGAGTTATTTTTTTTACGCGCAATGGGATGCACGGTTTTTAGCTTTAATTATAATAAGTTCATTTGTTGATTACTACGTAGGTCAAAACCTACCCATGGTTTCGAGGAAAAAAAGAAAAACACTTCTTTGTGTAAGCTTTGCTATTAACCTTGGATTTTTATTCTATTTTAAATATGCCAGCTTTTTTGTACAAACTTTTGTGGACGCATTCACGATTTTTGGGCAAAAGTTAAATATTTCAACATTAAATATAATATTGCCTGTAGGTATTAGTTTTTATACATTTCAAACACTAAGCTACACCATTGATATATATAGGGGCAATATTATGCCAACAAAAAGCAAATTAGCCTTTTTTTCGTTTGTTGCATTTTTCCCTCAGCTTGTCGCCGGGCCAATTGAGAGGGCGTCCAGCCTTTTACCGCAGTTTTTAGTTGTCCATAAATTCAACTATAATAAAGTAAAATCAGGCCTGCTAATGATGGCGCTGGGGTTCTTTAAAAAAATGGTTATTGCAGATAAAGCGGCAGTTATTGTAAATCAAGTTTATAACAACCCCAATGATCATGGGGGTTTACATATAGTTTTTGCAACACTGTTATTTGCATTTCAAATCTACTGTGATTTCTCAGGTTATTCAGATATCGCCATAGGGGCTTCTCGGACAATGGGTTTCAGGTTGATGAAAAACTTTGACACTCCATATTTTTCAAAATCAATCACAGAGTTTTGGAGACGATGGCACATTTCTTTATCCACCTGGTTTAAAGACTATGTTTATATCCCGCTTGGCGGAAATAGGGCTGCTCCTGCTAGAGTTTATTCTAATTTATTTTTGGTTTTTGTTATTAGCGGGTTATGGCATGGGGCTGCCTTTGGTTTTATAATTTGGGGGGCATTGCACGGATTTATTATTGTATTGGAAAAGCATTTTAGTAGCGCTCGGAATCGATTTTTTGGGGGGAAGAGAAACCGTTTGCGCCATATAATTGGAATTCCTGTGACTTTTTTAACTACTTGTTTTGCGTGGGTTTTTTTTAGATCAAATTCGATTCAAGATGCTACTCAAATCATATCTAACGTCTTTAAAAAGCCAACCTCGCCCGTTTATAGCTCGGCCCTGGAAGCTCTAGAGATTTATTCGCTAATAACATTCATAGCATTGCTTTTGGTATTTGAGGTTGCGCATAAACGGTTTAAAATCCTGAGGTTTTTAAATTCCCAAATCTTTATTTTTCGATGGTCGTTGTATTTTGTTATTATTTATATTCTTATTTTGTTTGGAATTTATGGGGAAAACCAAGCATCAGAATTCATTTATTTTCAATTTTAAAGATGAAAAAGCTACTATTAAAGGCGTTGTGTTTTATCGTAATATGTCTTTATATTCTAGAATGCTGTCTTGACCCAAGGTTCAAAAGAGTCACAAATTTTCACCATTCAAACGTCGAGTTTAAAGCCTCAAAAAAAGACACTCTTGATCTAATGTTTTTAGGAAGCTCACATGCCGAACAAAGCTATATTCCCTATATTTTTGACAATGTTTTAAACATAAATTCACACAACTTTGGGTGTAGCGGCCAAAGACTGGTTGTGACCAATGCAATGTTAAAGGAATTTTTAAAAACAACAAAAGTTAAGGTCGTGGCCTTAGATTTATTTTGGGGTTCTTTTGATTATCCTGACACTGATGAAGAGAAGGGGCTTCAACTAATAGGACTTGACGAATTGAATTTTTCCTTGGAGAAGTTTAGGGTTTCTAACGAAATTTACGAAATTCAAGAGCTGCCTTCTGTTTTCAGCCCCACGATAAGAAATCACAATCAATGGGCGGACAAACTTTTTGTTGACAAAGCTAAAAAAACAAAACCAAAATTGCTGTGGTCAAAAGGATATGCGGGATCTCACAAGGTTTTGACCCAAGCACATTTAAAAAAAATTAAGTCCAACAATGAGAATTTTACTAACTTTATAAACAACCCTACCCGCCTCACAAAAGGGCAACGAACAAATTTTGATTTTTCGGCCTTGAAAAGAACAATTGAAATTTGTAAAAAAAACAACGTACAATTAATTTTAGTTACAGCACCAGCTTATAGCGTTTTTAATTACCCAGGATCCAAAAACTTTTATATTCAACTTGATAAATTTTGTCAGAAATCAGGCGTTGACTATATAAACTTTAATAAATCTTTTAATGAATCTGGCTTTAACGAAAGCCACTTTAGGGACATGGGGCATTTAAACACCAAAGGTGCTGTTATGGCCACCACCAAGCTTGTTAAATTTCTAATAAAGCGAGGCTATTTTTACTTTACAGACGATACCTTACTGCATGATAAAATAAAAATCGCATCAAAGAGTTTTATTAATGTGAAAAACATTGAACCTGATAAAAACATCAATAATTGGACACATATCAATAATGATATTAAATTTTTAGAAAAGTCAAAGCACGGCAGGGTAATACGCTTAGAACGAACTAATGACACATCCTCTTCATATGCTGCCAGCCAAAACTTCAAAGTCGCCACTGGGCAAGAATATTCCATGAGTGTTCTTGCCAAACCATCAAAGCATAAGGGTTTTTTGGGATTGAGGCTTTCAGGAGTCTATCCAGACAGGCTTGATGCTGTTTTTGATTTATTTAGTTCAGAAGTTAAAAACACTTTTTCCGGAGGGGATTTTCATTTGACTCAAGCTAGCGCTTTGGAATTGGACGACGGTTGGATAAAATGTGAAATCAGGGGGCGCGTTAGCTCCGAAAAAGTAAGAATTATATTTGGCCCTACCAACTCACGAATAAGACCTGGTATTTGGGAATCAAAAGCTGGGGGCATAAAAGAAATAAAAATCATACCAGAATCTATTGAAGTACAACAAGTTATTGAAAAGAACAACTAGACAATGTCGCCACAAAATATTAAGAGTTGACTGATAAAAATAATAAATACATAATATTACAAACGGTTGCGCCAGACTACAGGTCAAAGTTTTATAATTTTTTAAACAACCATTTAGGACAAAAATTTTCAGTTTTTGCAGGCTCAAAATATTTTCAGGAGACAATAAAAACAGACGAAAATACAGCTGGTTACGTCAAGATTATTAATTTTTATTTATTTAAAAGAACGCTTTTATTCCAATTTGGAATGTGGCGGGCAGCAATGGGCGCTAAAGTTCTTGTAGTAGAGTTAAATCCCAGAATAATTTCTAATTGGATAATTTTAATTTTTAGAAAAATAATAAGGAAAAAAACAATTGTTTGGGGACATCTTTGGTCACGCAAAGGAAAAGCAAGCCCAACTAACATATTAAGAACGATAATGAGGTCTATAAGTGACAAAACAATTGTTTATACGCTCTCTCAAATGAGGGAATTAGAGCTCGCCGAACCTAGCACTTCGGTAGAATATGCCCCCAATGCTATTTATCAAAATGACGATACTATTAGTCCGCCATTAAGGCCTGAACCGGAAATCAATAATTTAATATATGTAGGGCGCTTGGTCCCATCAAAAAAGCCAATGCTACTTTTAAAGGCGTTCCACAACTCAATTAAGGAGCTAGGCCATGAAGTAAAGTTGTACATTATTGGCGAAGGCCCTGAAAAACAAAAAATACAAGATTACTGTAAAACGCACAAATTATTAGACAGGGTTTACACGCCCGGCCATTTGAATGATTACAATACTTTATCAGAGTTTTATTCAACCTCATTTTTTAGCATATCGCCAGGCTATGTAGGACTGTCAATTACCCAAAGCTTGTGGTTTGGAGTTCCGATGCTAATCTCCAAACAAGAAAACCATTCTCCAGAAATTGAGCTCGCAAAAGAAGAATTCAATGCGTTATATTTTGATTCTGACAACGAAAGAGATTTAAAAGAGAAAATAATAACTATTTTTAACAATCGCTCAAAGTGGTACAATAGAAGGGATCAAATTTCTAAAAACTGTAGAGAGAAATATTCAATCGAAGCAATGGCGGGAGCATTTATTAAAGCATTTCAAAACAACGCTTAATACAATGGCAAATTTAAAAAAAGTTTTAATTATCGGGCCATTCCCACCACCAATTACCGGAAACGGACTTTCAAATAAAGTCGTATATGAAGGCGCTAAAGAAAAAGAAGATATAATCACTGACAGAATCTCCACATCAAGCAAAAAGTTTGACGAAAGCGTGGGAAGTTTTTCTTTTAAAAAGGTTTTTAATGCTGTTTACTACAATTTAAAAGTTTATAAAGTAGCTCGTGCGGATGTTTTATACATTACTCCAGGACAATCTTTTTTTGGTATCGTTAAATATGCCTTTTTTATAATCGTAGCCAAATTATGTAGGAAAAAGATTATTGTTCACATTCACGGAAACTTTTTACATCAGGAATATGACAAATTAAAAAAAACAAATAAGATGATTGCAAAGAAACTTATAGGGGCAGCGCATTATGGCATTGTATTATCAAAATCACTAAAGAAAAATTTATCACCCTTTATAGCTGACGAAAAAATAGAGACAGTAAATAATTTTTTTGAGGACTATTTGACAGAAAGCATTGAAGATGTTCTTGAGAATAAGTGTTTGGAGAAACTCAAAATCATATATTTAAGTAATTTAATGCAGGAAAAGGGCATTATGGATCTATTAAGCGCCATAGAACTTTTGCAGAAAAACAACATTAATTATGAAGCGAAAATAGCAGGCAATATTGATATTAAAATCAAAGACAATATTTTAAAAAAAATTAGTGAACTACAAAATGTAACATATTTGGGCGTTGTTGAAGCTGAGAGGAAAAAGAACCTTTTGTTGTGGGGGAATGTTTTTGTTTTTCCAACATATTACAAAATGGAAGGGCAGCCGATAGCATTAAT
>MDSV01104349.1_pt1 | contig 10724 bp, 10 predicted proteins | sample 810851 | NCBI WGS metagenome assembly MDSV01 (sample SAMN05326640, study PRJNA326480) | marine metagenome | isolation source: seawater | place: Atlantic Ocean: North East | collected 2012 | reverse complement strand
TGCTGTCAGTTTTAGAGAAGACTGATCGACCTCAAGCAAAACATTTGAAAGAATTGGAAGAGTTTGTCTTTTTTCAACAACACCAAGGGTGTGGCTTAATGATTTTACAACCTCTTCTTTTGTTATATGAAAATCCATTAATTTGTCAAAGCTCTATTAAGGTTTCTGTAATCTTCTTCATGCGAAGGGCTTTCTTTTCTTAATTCGGCTATTTTCTTACATGCATGTAAAACTGTTGTGTGGTCTCTCCCATTAAAAGCTTCTCCAATTTCTGGAAGGCTATGGTTTGTAAGTTGTTTTGTGAGGGCCATTGCCATTTGTCTTGGTCTGGTAATCGACCTACTTCTTCTTTTTGACAATAAATCAGAAAGTTTGATGTTGTAATATTCTGCCGTAGTCTTCTGAATATTCTCAATGCTAACCATTTTTGCAGAAATAACAAACAAGTCTTTTAGTGCATCTTTAACTAGGCCTAGGTCTATTTCTTGATTAGTAAACCTTGCATTAGCCACAACCCTTTTTAGAGCGCCTTCAAGCTCCCTTATGTTTGATCTTATCCGTTGAGCAATATATATTGCGCAGTCATTTGGCATGCTCACACCCATTGAGGAGGCTTTGTTTAATAGAACTGCTGCTCTTGTTTCTAGCTCAGGCGGATCAATAACCACTGGTAGCCCCCAACCAAGTCTAGACTTAAGCCTTTCTTCTAAGCCGTCAATTTCTTTTGGGTATTTATCACAGGTAAGTATCATTTGATTGTTTCTATCCAAAAGAGCATTAAAAGTATGAAAAAATTCTTCTTGAGACTGTTCTTTACCTGCAAAAAATTGAATATCATCAATCAACAGCGCGTCTGCATTTCTGTAGAAAGATTTGAATTCATTCATGGCGCCAAGTTGAAGTGCTTTTACCATATCGGAAACAAATTTTTCTGAATGAACATAAACTATTCTTTTGTTGGGTTCATTTTCTAAAATTTTATTCCCCACTGCATGCATAAGGTGTGTTTTTCCAAGCCCCACGCCGCCATAAATAAAAAGAGGGTTATAGTCTCCCTTTGGATTGGCAGCAACTTGTTTTGCGGCTGCAAGGGCCAGGTGATTGGATTTTCCTTCAACAAAACTAGTAAATGTATAGTTTTCTACAAGCTTTGCCCCAGAAGATTTAGATTTTTGATATTTATCAACAAATGTTTCTTTTGTGTGCGTCTTAAACACAAGGCTTATTGAATTCTTGGTTTGTGATTTGACTGTTCTAGAAATCTCTTCGGCAAAGTTTTTTTCTATATAGTCTAAAATAAAGTCATTTGGAGCAACCAACTCCATTTTGTCCTTGTTGATTGTTGCTTTTAGTGGCCTAATCCAGGTATTAAAATCCTCCTGTGACATTCTGTTTTCAAGCTTTTTAGAGCACTTATTCCAAAGATCCAAATATATTCTCCTATTAGTTTTGTTAGTCTATTAAAAAATCCACAAGATATCTACAGAATAAAGATAAGAATTTGTTGTGGATAAGTTGTATATAAAAAAAATTATGTTTTATTGTGTATTTTTCTGTTTTTAAAAAAATATTAAGCTATAATTCTCAAACTTTTTGACCTATTATTATTATGAAGAGAACATTTCAACCAAGCAACTTAAAACGCAAAAGAACCCATGGGTTTAGGGCTAGAATGTCTACCAAGGCTGGAAGAGCTGTTCTTGCAAATAGAAGAAAGAAAGGTAGAAAGGTACTCAGCGCTTAACTTGTCTCAAGCCAAACATAAATATACCAATATGGAGCTTTTTTATTCAAGTAAAAATTTTAGACTGTTTTTTAAACCAACAAACAGGAATATTCTTCAAATTTCAATTTCAAAAAAAAACTTTAACAAGGCTGTTGAGAGAAACAAAATAAAAAGAAGAATTCGTGAAATTTTTAGAAAAAATTCTTTTATAAACAATATTAATGGAATGGTTGTTTTTTCTGTATTTAAGCCGTTTGGGGAGTTATCATATTCTAATGCTGTGCATGAAGTAGAGTCTGCTGTGAATTTATATGTGAGTGAGAAAAATAAAAATGAACATTAGAAGCATTTACCTTTTTTTAATTGTTGTCTTGTCTTTGGGTCTTTTTTTTGAATGGTCTTCTGAAAAGAAAGACGAAGCCATAAAAAATCATTTATTAGAGGCACAATCCCCGGCCTATGAGGCAAAGGATGGTTTTGTTGTCATAGAAAATGAAAAACTTTATGTTGTTGTGGAAACTCAAACAGGGTACATAGTTGAAACAAGGATTAAGGAGCATCTTGTAGAGAACATTGATGGTTCTCTTGGTTATAGGGTTTTTGGTTCTTCAGAGGATGGCGTTTTTAATTATTATTTTAAAAGTGGTTTTGAGGGCAATCCTAACCCATCATATGAGGTTGTTGACATTGGTCCTGGTTTTGTTGAACTTCGAGATAATTCTCGGGGTGTTTTTAAAAGAATATCCTTTTTAGAAAAAGATTACGAGGTCTCTGTTTTAGATACTTCCTCAAATATTGATGATGGTAGGGTGTTTGCTTCCATTCGCAGAACAGAGGGGAAGGCCCTTGATTTAAAGCGGGACGCATTAAGCGGGGGCATGATGAACAATGGCTCGTATGAGGGTGTTGCCATTAGTCATGATGGCGACCCTTACGAAACCTATCGATTAAGAAATCTGGATGAAAGTAAGAGTTATTTATCAAGGTCTGGGTGGGTTGGTTTTATTCAAAAGTATTTTTTTGCTGCGCTTATTGGATCTGATGATAGTGCTTACCTGTACTTTGCTGAACCCAAAGACGAACAGGGTATATTTAAAATGGGGTATTTTGTTGAGGGGTCGTCTTTAGATGATGGTGTTCTTAAGCACGAACATAGGCTTTTTGTTGGTCCAAAAATAAGAAAAGACTTAATGACAAGGGCTGACAACCTTGAGCTGTCAATTGATATGGGGTGGTTCTGGTTTTTATCCCAGCCAATGGTTTGGTTTATGGATATTTTAAATGGGTATCTAAATAATTGGGGTTTAACAATTGTTGTTTTTACTATTTTGATAAAATTGTTTTTTTGGCCTGTCACTGCGAAAAGTTTTAGGTCTATGGCAAACCTAAGAAAGATTACGCCTGAGTTAAATGAAATCAAAGAGCGCTATAAAGATGACCGCCAAAGACAAAGCCAGGAAACTATGAAGCTTATGAAAAGACATGGGGCTAATCCGCTTGGTGGTTGTTTGCCATTGTTAATACAAATGCCTTTTTTTATAGGGTTTTTCTTTGCGTTGCGGGAAATGGTTGAGTTGCGTCATAGCGAGCTTCTTATTTGGAGTGACTTATCTTCACCCGACCCGTATTTTATTATGCCGGTTGTGTTTGGGTTGCTGATGATCTTAACTCAAAGACTTAATCCTCAACCAGCGAGCATGGACTCAACTCAGGCAAACGTAATGAAATATATGCCTGTAATGTTTTCTGTTTTGTTTATATTCTTCCCTGCCGCCCTTTGTTTATACACTGTTGTGAATACAGGGGTGCAGCTTATTCAACAAAGCTATTTATATAAACAACAAGGAGCTCTGGGGTCTGAGTAGTTGTGTCTGTTGTTTTTGCGTTAGCTACGCCTCCAGCCAAATCGGCTATTTGTGTTTTTAGGGTCACTGGTGACGGTTGTCATAAAGTATTAAAAAAAATTTTTTCAAGGGATTCGTTTGATCCTAATAGGTTTTATGTGGGTTCGTTAAAGAACAAAAAAAAGACTATAGATAGGGTTGGGTTGGTTGTTTTTAAAGGTCCTAAAAGTTATACCGGTGAAGACTCTTTTGAGATTCATGCCCATGGTGGTCTTGCGGTAATGTCAGAGATTGTAGATCTTTTTAACAGCCTGGGTTTTGAGGAAGCTGCTGCTGGTGAGTTTACAAAAAGAGCATTTCTTAATAATAAGATAACCCTTAATGAAGCCGAGGCTGTGTCAGATCTAATTGAGAGCACAGACAGCCGGGGTGTTGTGTTGTCTAACAATGCTTTATTTGGCGAGCTTTCAAAAAAAATTTCTTTTTTTGCTAAGTGTGTTGATGATATAAGGGTTCGTGTCGAAGGAGAGATTGATTTTTCAGATGAGGGTAATGACTACTTTGATGGGGGTTTGGTTAAAAGCCTTCATCTTCTGGTGGTCGATTTTGAGTTGTTTGTTGGTTCTTGTATTAATAACAAAGTTTCTAAAGAAAAAAACAATGTTGTTTTGGTTGGGCCTGTTAACTCTGGTAAATCGTCAACTTTTAATAGGTTGCTTGGCTTTGAGAGATCGATTGTCTCGAGCTCTCCAGGTACAACAAGAGATATGATTAGTTCTGAGTTGTTTTATGAGTCTAGTTCTTTTAATGTTGTTGATACAGCAGGTATACGGGAAACTTTTGATAGTGTTGAAAAAAGGGGTATTGGTTTTTCAATTTCTGAGATAGATAGGTCTGATTTGGTTTTAGGTGTTTTTGAGAAGGGTGATGTTGGGCCTCTGGGTTATTTTAAGGACCTTTGTAGCAAAAATAAAAAAAATTTTATTTCAATTCAAAACAAAATAGATTTAGAGAGTGCTGATAAGGATTCCTTTGATTGTTATATATCGGCTAAAACTGGCGAGGGTTTTGATGTTTTAATAAAACTCATTGGTGATAGTTTTAAAGACAAAGTTAAAAAAGAGGATTATAAGTTTTTAATAAGGGGCAGGCATGAAAAACTTTTTAAGTTAGTTGTTGATGATCTAAAAAGTGCGAAGGATGGTTTAAAAGCAGGTGAATCTTTAGAGTTGGTGGCAGAGGATTTAAAAAATGCAAGATCTCATCTAGACGAGGTTGTGGGTGTTAAATTCTCAGACTCTTTGCTTGGTGATATTTTTGAATCTTTTTGTATTGGTAAATAACTTGTTATTAAGTTGTGTTCCTTTTTCAAAGGTTTTATTTTTCAACAGTTTTATCTATCGTTTTTTTTGAGCTTTTTAACATAGATAAACATATTTTATAAACACTTATTTTTGTTGTATTTAAAGAGTTTTAAACACTTATTAACAAAAATAAAGAACGTAATAAAAATAACAGAAAGTATATAATATAGATATTATTGTTTAATTAATTATGTATAAGTTTGATGTAATAGTTGTTGGCGGGGGGCATGCCGGTGTTGAGGCTGCTTTTGCTGTTGATCGAATGGGACTAAGTTGCGCAATTGTTACTTTAAATGTTAAGAATATAGGTCAGATGTCATGTAACCCAGCCATAGGAGGGTTAGGTAAATCTCACATAGTAAGAGAAATAGGAGCTATGGGTGGTTTGATGCCAATCGCAACAGACATGTCAGGGATACAGTACAGGACTCTAAATACACGAAAGGGTGATGCGGTACAAGCCCTAAGAGTTCAATGCGACAGAGATTTATATAAAAAAAGCGTTCAGAAAATATTAAAGAAAACAAACATACAGCTTTTTGATGAAGAGGTTGTTGACATATTGATTAGAAAAAACTCTGTTGAAGGGGTTGTAACAAAAAAACAAGAAAAAATAATAGCCAAAAAAACCATATTAACAACAGGAACCTTTTTAAATGGAAAAATGTATACAGGAGAAACTATAACAAAAGGCGGGCGACTTGGTGACTCATCAGCAATCCCCCTATCAAAGAAACTTTACGGCCTTAAACTACCCATGGGAAGGTTGAAAACAGGAACACCAGCAAGGATTAAGCTCTCAACCATCGACCTTAGCAAGATGGAAATTCAACCAGGAGAAAAACCAACCCCATGGATGTCACTGTATAACACACCAAAAAAACACCAAAAACAACTACCCTGTTACATAGCCAGAACAAACAAACAAACACACAAAATAATAGAGGAAAACACCCACCTGTCAGCCATGTACTCAGGAAATATTACTGGAATAGGACCAAGGTACTGCCCATCAATAGAGGATAAAGTAAACAGGTTTAGGGATAAAACAAGCCATCAGATTTTTATAGAACCAGAAGGTATAAACAAAGACCTTATATATCCAAACGGAATATCAACAAGCCTTCCAAAAAAAGCACAAAAGGAGTTCATATACTCTATTAAGGGGCTAAACGGGTGTACCATAGAGGAGTATGGCTACGCAGTTGAGTATGATTTTATAGACCCAAGAAGCATTAAAAACACCCTCGAAACAAAACAACTAAAAAACTTTTACTTAGCCGGACAGATCAACGGCACAACCGGCTACGAAGAGGCTGCAGCCCAAGGTTTGATTGCAGGAGCAAACGCTGCCTGTAAAATATTAAAAAAAGAAAAACTTATTTTAAGAAGAAGCGAGGCTTATATAGGCGTCCTCATAGACGACCTAACCACCCATGGAATAACAGAACCCTATAGGATGTTTACAAGCAGAGCAGAGCACAGGCTTTTGTTGTCACAAAATAACGCCGAACAAAGACTGTTAGAAAAAGCCTACAACTTTAAGCTTGTTGACGAAAAAAGATATAAAGATTTTTTAAAAAAAGAAGAAGAATATAAAAAGTTTATTAAAAACAAGCTCAAAAAAAAGAAAATAACCTCATTTATAAACAAACAAAACAAAAAAATAAATCTCAAAGAAAAGAAAAGCGTTTTAGACCTTTTGTCGAGAACAGACGCAGCCAAAGAAAGCCTTTTTAAAACAAACAAAACAAACAAACACCTATACCAAAGAGCTGTTATAGAAAACAAATATGAGGGATATATAAAAAAACAACTCAGAGAAATAAAAAAAACACAAAAACAAAATGATAAAAAAATACCCAAACACATAAACTATAAAAATATTTCTGGTTTATCGAACGAGGTAATAGAAAAACTCAACAAATCACAACCAACAACAATTGGATCTGCATCAAGGATTGAGGGCGTAACACCAGCAGCAATAAACCTGATATTAATCCAGATAAAAAAAAGAGAAGTTTTAAAACAATATGTTTAAGGCTTATAACCACAAAGCCTTTAACAAAAGTGAAAAAGAAAAAATTGATCAATACATAGATCTAGCTCTTAATTTCAATAAAACTCACAACCTCTTTGCCAGGAAAAATAAACCAGAAATCCTTAACAAAGATATTTTAGATTGCGCACACATAATACCAGCAATTAAACCAAACAAAACAGTTGCGGACCTTGGTTCTGGAGGGGGCTTGCCAGGAATTCTTTTGTCAATCACAAAACCAAAAAATAAAATAACACTAATTGAGAGCAACCAAAAAAAGTGCTATTTTTTGAGATCTGCTGTTCATACCCTTGGTTTAAAAAACACAACAATACTCAACAAAAGACTGGTTGAAGAAAATGACCTAGGGTGCTTTGACGTCATAACAGCCAGAGCTTTTGCAACAATTGAAAAAATAGTAAGACTGACTAAAAATAATTTTAATAAAAAAAGTGAGTATGTATTATTAAAAGGAAGAATAAAAAAAATAAAAGAAGAATTAAAATTATTAGACACAAAAAAATATAGATATGAAATAATCAAAGTAGAAAGCGAAAAACATGAAAGAAATATCGTTTTTATAAAAAACAATGAATAAAGTTATTGCAATTGCAAATCAAAAAGGAGGGGTTGGAAAAACAACAACTGCTGTAAACCTTGCTGCAAGTCTCGCTGCCACCAAAAGAAAGGTGTTGTTAATAGACCTGGACCCCCAAGGAAACGCATCAACGGCTGCTGGGATAAAGAACAAGGAATCATTTAGCCTTTACCATCATTATTTCGAAGAAAAAGATATCAACCAGTGTATTTATCAATCAAATGACAGCTATGGTGTCATCCCTGGGGGAGAGGAGCTAATAGCTCTTGAGGTTGCAATAAGAAATAACAACAACCAAGGTTGTCTTTCAAAGAGCCTTCAAACCCTTAATGGTTTGTTCGACTACATATTAATTGACACACCACCAACACTTAACCAATTAACAATAGAGGGGCTTTTTTGTGCGTCAGGAACTCTCATACCCCTACAGTGTGAGTATTATTCGTTGGAGGGTGTTACAGGTTTAATGCACACAATCAAAACACTTTCAGACAAAAACATGACTTCTAACCGGGTAATTGGTATTGTAAGAACAATGGTAGACATGAGGAATAATCTAGCTAAAGAGGTATCAAACGAACTAGAAAAACACTTCTCAACCCTAATCTTCAACACTTTAATTCCAAGGAATGTTAAGCTAGCAGAGGCACCAAGTCATGGGGTTTCCGGCATCAAATATATGCCCAGCTCATATGGGGCAAAGGCCTATTTAGCCCTAGCAGGTGAACTTATTAGGAGAGTTGAAAGTGTCTGATGATAGAAAAATACTCAACAAAGGTCTTGACGCCCTGCTGGGAGAACAAAACCAAAGCCAAAAAACTGTAAAAAACATAGACATAAAAAAAATTAAAGCTGGTAGATTTCAACCCAGATCAAACTTTGACAAAGATAAACTAAACGAATTAACAAACTCAATTAAAAAACAAGGAGTGTTATCACCCATACTTGTAAGAGAGCTGGGCTTAAGCGAATTTGAGGTTATAGCAGGCGAAAGAAGGCTTAGGGCCTCTAAAATGGCTGGACTGGAATCTATACCATGCCTGGTTGATCAAAAAAAAGATCAAGACGCTCTTATTTCTGCCCTTATAGAAAACCTTCAAAGAGAGGACTTAAATCCCGTTGAAGAGGCGAGAGGCCTTGATAGGTTAAAACGAGAATTTGGATTAACACAAGATGAAGTCGCAACATCAACCGGAAAAGCCAGAAGCACAATTGCAAACTCTTTAAGAATACTCTCTTTACCCAACTCTGTGTTAGATATGTTATCACGCGGCCTAATTGAAAAAGGTCATGCAAAACTTTTAGCGTCATTGACCCCAGAAGAAGCCGAAAGAATAGCTATAAAAACTTCTAAAGAATCTCTTTCCATAAAAGATCTAAATTCTCTTGTGTCAAAAAAAACACAAAATAAAAAACAAAAAAATAAAGTAAAAGATACTGACCTTCTTAATATAGAAAGAGAAATGTCAGAAAGCTTTGGGCATAAGGTTGAAATTGAAACAAAGAACAAAAACTCAGGAAGGGTTTTAATTAACTATAAATCCCTTGATGAGCTTGATAATATAATTTCAAAGATAAAAAACAAATAAACTTCTTGTCTATAGATGGATATATTTTTATAATTCCCACCATTAAGTTAATAAACTAACCCTGTTAATCCTAGATTGAAAAAATTTAACCTAAAATCTTATCTAATAATTGCATTTATTTACCTTCTAATACTTGTTTCTGGAGCTATAGCAAACCCACTTTTTTTACCCATAGCTCTATTTCATACAGCATCAATTAGTTTTGTATATTACTTTGGGTCAAAGATTCAGGATATGGCTTTAAATGTTGGATATATTTGGCTATCAAAATGGACCTTATTTGTTATTTCTTTAGTCATAACAGGAATATTTGCTCCTGATATTTTTCTATATGCAATGACACTATTTATTTTATTTAACGTTTCTATTAATCCGGCAAATTTTATGCCTAATAAAAAGAGTGTTTAAGTTATGGCGTCAGAGTTAACCACCGAAAGTTACATAAGCCATCACCTTACCAACCTTACCTGTGGCAAGACTCCTGATGGCTGGACTTGCAACCCTTACATGGTAGATCAAATGGGTTTTTGGGCCTTTCATGTTGATTCACTGCTTTGGTCGGTTTTGCTTGGTAGTATTTTTGTTTTAGTGTTCAAAATGGCCATGCCAAAAAAGATCGACCCCAATTCAGTCCCAACGAAGGCACAAAATTTTATTGAGATGTGTATCGAGTTTGTAGATGATAATGTTCAATCACTTTTTGGGTCATCAAAAAATCCCCTAATAGCACCACTTGCTTTAACGGTTTTTGTATGGATTTTATTAATGAATTTAATGGACTTGGTCCCAGTTGACTTCTTACCAGTCCTAGCCGGACACATAGCATATGCATTGTTTGGTTTTAATGAAGCAACTGGTGGTGGTGTTGAATGGATAAAAGGACCAGAATCACTATATTTTAAAGTTGTCCCAACAACTGACCCAAACATAACACTGGGAATGGCTTTTGGGGTTTTTGTTTTAATTATTTACTACAGCATGGTTGTTAAAGGACCAAAAGCCTTTCTAGCAGAACTAACACTTCATCCGTTTGGAAAATGGTTAATACCTGTAAACTTTATCCTTGAAATGGTTAACTTTATAGCAAAACCAATTTCACTTGGACTTAGGCTATTTGGGAACCTGTATGCTGGTGAAATGATTTTCATTTTAATTGCATTAATGTTGTTTTTTAGTAGCATTCCAGTTGGCATAATGGGCTTTGGTTTGCATTTGGTTTGGGCGCTTTTCCACATATTAATTGTGGCTTTGCAAGCATTTATTTTTATGGCGCTAACAATTGCATATTTGGCAATGGCGCATGAAACAGAGGAGCATTGATCCTCAACTTATAGGAGAAAAAAATGGAATTAAATATTTTAGCGGCCGGAATTACCATGGGACTTTCAGCAATTGGAGCTGGAGTTGGTGTGGGTGTTCTAGGCAGTAAATTTATTGAAGGAATAGCAAGGCAGCCAGAACTGGCTCCGTTTCTCCAAGGAAGATTCTTTTTAATGATGGGTTTAACCGATGCGGTTCCTATGATTGGAGTTGGCCTTGGAATGTATATGTTATTTGCAGCT
>MDSV01141061.1_pt1 | contig 10725 bp, 4 predicted proteins | sample 810851 | NCBI WGS metagenome assembly MDSV01 (sample SAMN05326640, study PRJNA326480) | marine metagenome | isolation source: seawater | place: Atlantic Ocean: North East | collected 2012 | reverse complement strand
CCCCCCGTGCCCTCACGCGCACGGTCGTCGAGCACCGCCACGCGCGCGACGCGAACGGAGCCGCGATCGACTCTCGGGAGGCGCACGACCTCTCCCCGCGTCAGCGCGGCGTCGCTTCGGCGGCGGCGGCGGCGGCTCGCCTCTTGTCGCGCCGCGCGAGCGCGGCGCACGCGAGCGTGGCGAGCGCGGTGCACGCCAGATTGATCCCCCAGGCGTTCCGGTAGCACGCCCCCCCCGCGACGCACGCGTTCGACCCGCTCATCGCCCCGCTCGACTCGCTCGCGGCGGCGGCGTAGACGCGCCCCGCCACCTTCGTGCTCAGAAGGTACCCGCCGATCGCCGGGCTCAGGCCGACCACCCCGCGGTTCGCGCCGAAGCGCGCCGCGCCGAAGAGCTCCATGGTGAGCGTCGGCATCGCCCAGAACAGCGCCCCGAACGCCCAGCCCACGACGGCGACGCCGAGCACGAGCGGGAGCGCGGGGGTCGCGTCCGGCACGAGCAGCAACAGCGTCATGCCCACGCCCATCAGCGCCAAGCACCACGTCGTGAACTCGGCTCGCGTCGTCGCGTCGCGGCGGCGTGCGCGCAGCGCGTCCGAGGCGGATCCGCTCGCCAGGCGCCCGAGCGTGTTGGCGCACGCCAGCAGCTTGATGAGCCCGTGCGAGAACCCGCCGGCGGATTTCGGGTCGGCGGCGTCCGCGAGCGAGGGGTACGCGCTGACCATCTGCGACAGGTTGTTGATGACGGTGATCCCCGACCCCAACCCGAGCATCAACGCAAAAAACAGCAAGTAGAAGTCGAGCGAGAAAAACAAGCCGCCCGGCCCGACGGCGCGCGCGCCGCGCGCCGCGGCGTGCTTGGCTTCCTCGCCGCCCGTCGCGTCCACCGACTCCATGTCCTGCCGCGAATACATCGCTCGGCCGCTTCCCGCGAGCAACGTGCCAGCCTGCGCGCCGAGCATCAAAAACAAACCAAGCAGACACGCGACCGCGACCGAGGAGGAGGACCCCGACGCGTACAACGCGGCGCCGGCGCCGGCGGTGGCCGCCGCCGTCGCCGCCGTCGCCGCCTGCCCGCGCGCGAGCTTGGTCTCGGCGCTGGCGGGCGCGAAGAACGCCTCGGTGGAGAGCAACCATGACGCGCGGTTTCCTCTTTTGGGAAACGCGGCCCCCGCGCCGCCTCCCGCCGCCGAGCCCCCCAAGGTCTCTTCCGGCGGGAGCGCCAGGTGCTTGGGCGCGCCAACCACCGAGGACGCGCACAGGTCCACCCCGCCGGCGAGGATGGCGAGGAAACGCACGAACGCCGCCGGGTCGGTGAAGAAGACGTCGTACAGCAGGGACATGATCCCGCTGGAGAGCCCGAAGAAGGACAGGAGCAGGCCCACGAGTCGACCGTGCATGGCCCTGTCCTTGAACGTCGCGTAGTTGGCCCCGAGCGCGGCGGTGAGGGATGTGGAGCAGCCGGTGCCGAACACCCACGCGCAGAACGCGGCGAAGACGTGGCTCTGCGGCGCGAAGCCCGCGATTATGCCGTACAACATGCCCAGCCCCACGAGTTTCAGCGACCCGCCCAGCGCGAGCGTCGCGCGCGCGCCGAAGGCGTCGAAGAAGAGCCCCCCGAACACGGAGAAGAACGCCCCGAAGTGCGCGGCGCTCCCCACGAAGTTGAGCTGCTCCTGCGTTAAATCCAACGTTCGCTTCAGGGTGGGCGAGTACACGGGGAAGAGGTACAGCGTCCCGCTGGACATCATCACCGCCTCGCACAGCACGAGCGTGAGCCACTTGGAGGCGTAGCGCCGACGAGTGGGGGGCATATCCGCCTCCACCATCGGCCGCGCCGCGCCGAACACTCTGCCTCCCTGCGAGTGGGGCGAAATGAGTAATCACATTCGTTCTCCGAGAAAAGGCTCACCATCTGGGTCATCACGACGGTCGAGTTCAGGTCGTTTGCATCGTCTCGGACGCGAGAAACGACGCTGATGACGAACCGCGTTCGACCCGTCGCGCGCGCCGTTCACGTGTGCAGACTGCGCGTATGAATCAACACGATGAACAACGCTCACGTCATGGGCGGCGCGCACCGCCGAAACGTTCAGGCGGCGACCGTCCCGGTCCCGCCCCCCCCCTCTCCCCCCGGCGCGTCGCCCTCCGTCCCCGATTTCGCGATTTCAGGCGCGTCGCGAAACAGCCCCCCGAACCCGATCCCGCCCGGCGCTCCGAACGTCAAAACCTGGATGCACACGATGGCCAGCGCGTAGTACCCGGCGACGACCCACCACATCCAGTAGTACAGCGCCGGGCCGACGAGCACGGCGTTCATGCGCCAGAGCGCGAGCGCGAAGAGCACCAGCCCCGCCCCCGTGATGCCCGCCAGAAACGCGAGCTGCTTCGCCGCGACGGTGACGCCGTACATGGATTTCGAAACCACGTTGGCGACGACGGCGGCGACCATCGGGACGACGACGGCGCGCACCTGCGATATCACCGCCGCGTCTTTGGTGAACGCGGCGCCGCCGAACAGGCACGTGAGCGCGCACGCGGTTCCCGCGAACGCGCCGGCGCCGAAACCCACCTGCTGCAGCAAGCCCGCCATCTTCCTCGCCGCCAAACGGCGGGGCACGCGCGGCAACAAGTACTTGGGCATGAACGCCTGCCCGGCTTGAATCAGCGGGTCGCCGCAAAGCACCGCCACCGCGAAGACGTTCCCGGCGATCCTGTGCGCTGCCGAGACGGTGACACCCAGCGAGTTGGCGAACAGAATCAACGCGGTGTAGATGGACAGGAGCGCGAACACCAAAAACGTGATGGGGCCGGCGAACGCCATCACCGGAGCCATCTGCTCCGCGTACCGCGCCGTGCCCCACGGGAAGTCGGCGGTGAACCCGCGCCTCCGCACGACGTTCAGAATGGCGACGCACCCGACCCAGAGCGCGACCGTGGTGGCCCACGCCGCGCCCGCGGCGCCCATTCCCAGGTGCGCGACGGCGAGGTAGTCCAGCGCGACGTTCACGGTGGCCGCCAGGCACACGCACGCCAGAGGCGAGGTGGTGTCTTTTCTGGCGACCAGAATCGCGTACGCCGCCGTGGTGAGGTACGCGGCGGGCATGCCGAGCGCGCGGATCTTAGTGAACGCCGCCGCGGTCGTCATAACCTCCGGCGGGGTTTTCAACCATCCGAGCAGGGTTTCGGGGGCGCCGATCAGAACACCAGCGACGATCACGGACAACACGAACGAGACGATCAGCGCGCCGTACGTCTTCGCGCCGAGGCTCTCCTTGCTTTCGCGCGCGGCGATCCCGTTGGAGATGATGTTGGTGAGGCCGGCGGGGATGAACGCGGCGAGCGTCACGGTGTAGTCGGTGAGCGGCGTGCTGACGCCGAGCGCGGCGAGCTGCACGACCGCGTCCGACGCGCACCGCCCCACGAACGCGGTGTCTGTCATCGTCAGCAGGGGCGTCACGACGTTGGTCGCCAGCAAGGGGACCGCGAACCGCAACACGGACGCGAGCTCGACGCGCCGGTCGAGCGACACGCCGTCGGAGACCTCGTCGGATGCGGAAGACGACGATGTCTCGTTCGTGGGCTCGCGCACGTCGTCCGCGTCCGAGGCGGCGACTAGGCGCGCTGCGCGCGCGGTGGAGACGCCACTGCGCGGTCTCGGCGCACGGCTCGCAGGCGCGAGCGCGCGCGCTCGGAGCGACGAGGACAACGCTCGCAGAGGGACGTCGACACCGCGCCTGCGGATGTTCGGGTTTTCGAGAACCATCCGCGGCGAGCCTCCCGCGATGGCGGCGGCGTGACGAGCGCCGGGCGGCGCGACGCGCCTGCGGCACTCGCCTTTCGGCGCTGCGCGCGGCCACAGGCTCACGACGGTCGACATCCCGGTCGTCGATGCGCGTTGTGACCGGGGCGAACACCGAACCCTACATATCAGCGTATCGGATAAACCATCGTCTCAGAAGGCATGAAAACTCGAGAGAATAACAACGAAGACTTTCCGCGCGGCACTCCGCGGCGCGCGGATCGTGGGTGACGCAGGAGGGTGAGCCATGGACCGGACGTGGCCGCCGGTGGATCGTTCGATCGGTCCGTCGCTCCGCGAGCTCCTGGACGCCTCCCCAAAGGCGGTGAGGCGCGCGGTCGAGGACCGTCACGCTGCCGAAGATCTCGATGGCGGAAAGCGCGCGAAGAAAGAAGAGACGCGAAGGCTGGTCTCGTCGCTCGACGCGGTGGCAAGATTCCTGACCGACTTCTCCGCGCTCGAGCGTTCGGGCGACCCGGCGATCGCGCATCCGGTGCTGGATCCCTTGCTCGAGCGCATCGTGCGCCCGACCGCCGGCCGGATATCTGCGACCAAACAGCGGACGTCAGATCGATCGACGTCCTCCGCGGACGAGAAGAAAACGGCGCTGCGACTCGTCGCGTGGCTCGTGTCGCCGCCGGAACGAGACGGCGGTGTGCGAGAGAACGAAGAGATTCGGCGCGCGGCTACGCACGTGAGCCGCGCGCTGGTGAAGCGATGCGCGCCCCCCACCTCGAGACGCGTGAGACTCGCCGCGTGCCTCGCTCTGAAACACGCCGCCGTGAACGCGCGCTCGCCGGCGGCGACGCGCGATTTCACAAACGCCGCAGACACCGACGCGTTGCTCGCGACGATCTTGGAGGCCGAGCGCGCGCGCGAGGAGATGGACCCGCCCACGCGGCTCGCAGTCGCCGCGGTGGACGCCGCGCTCGCCGTGACCGCGCGCGCCGCCATCGTTGTCGCCGAGGGGAACGACGACGCCGCCGCGTCCGGCGGCGACTTCGCGGCGCACGCCAGAGTCGCGCGAGAGACGTGCGCGGTGGTCCGCGGGTGGTGGCGCGCCGGTTCCCGCGCGCGCGCGCCCGCGGTGGCGCTGGACGAGGTGGTGCGCGCGTTCGACACCGTCGCGCGGTGGTCCGCGCGCGCGGCGGCGGAGAACGACGACACCGGCGAGGCTGAGCGTCGCCGCTGGTTGGCGCGCGCGTGGCGAGACTGGGCGCCGCTGGTCGCGGCGGACGGCTTCCTCGCCTTCCCGGACCCCGAGCCGAACCAGCCGGGCGAAGCGCCGAACGAGACGCGCGCCGCGAACGGAGGCGACCTGGACCTCGCGCCCGGCGCCGTGCGTCTCGCGCGGTGGCTGGCGACCGCCGCCGCCGCCGCCGCGGACGACGCCGCGGGGGTCTCCGGCGCCGGCGACCGACTGAGACACGCGCTCGTCGCGACGTCGCTCGCTGTCGGGCAACTCGGCCTCGCCGACGGCGCGCGCGACGCGCCGTCGCCGCCGGACCCTTCCGGCGCGAAACCGGCTCGCGGAACCGACGCGTCGGTTCGGACTAAAACGTCCGACGCGGTTTCCGACGCGGCGTCTCTGTTCCGCGCGCACGCCGCCGAGACGCTCGTCCCCGCGCTCCGCTCGCGCGCCGCGGCGACGCAGGAGCTCGGCGCGGCGCTCCTGCGCGTGGCGCTTGTCCCGCGCGCGAGCGCGGGCTGGGGCCCGGAACAGACGGCGCTCCTGGACGGGCTGCTCCCGCTGCTAGAGGAGGCGCCGGAGGCGATCACGCCCGGCCTCGCGTCGCTCGCGGCGGCGCTCGTCGCGGCGCAGCCCGGCGGCGCGGGGCGGAGCTTCGTCCAGACGCTGTGCGTCTCCGTGTCGCCCGCCGCGCGGAGAAACGCCGCGCTCGTGCTCGGGGAGGCCTTGCGCGCTGTCCCGGAAGGAGGGTCTCGCCCGTCGGAAGACGGCGCTTTTCGCGACGACGTCGTCGCGACGCTCCGCGCGCTCGCGCCGCGCGTCGGCGAGACGAGCGAGACGGACCGTTCCGTGCGCGACGCCGCGCGCGCCGCGGTTCGCGACGCGCCGTTTCGGGAAACCGTCGCGGCGGTTTTAGCGCTGATGCGCGAAGCGACGATGAAAAAAAGCGACGACGCCGAAAAGAAAACCGCGTCGCGCGAGACGGACCACCTGCTCGCCTTCGAGGCGCTTCTGCTCACCGTTCTGCCCGGGCGCGGCGCGGCGGCGGCGACGCGCGCGCTGCTCGAGGCGCTTCGGGACGAACGCGGGGTCCTCTTCGCGGAGGGTGAATCGACGATGGGCGCCGGCGTCGCGCGCGCGATCGAGGCGTTCGCCGCGTGGTTCCGCGAGGCGGCGAAGAGACCAACGACCGACGCCGACGCCGAGGCGCGCGCCGGGTTCGACGCCGCGAGTCTGGCGGAGACGGCGCGAGTCGTCGCGGACGCGGCGCTTTTAAAAAAGCAAACGCGCGACCGACCGAACGCGAACGCGAACGCGAACGCCTCCCCCGGAACAGGAACACCGACGAAGAGACACGCAACACCGTGCGTCGCGTCGTTAACCGCCACCGCGCGCGTCGTCGCCGAGCTCGCGCCCTGGATCGGCGCCCCGCCGGTTTCGCGCGCCGCGTTCGAAGCCGCGCGGGACGCGCTCCGCGAAAATTTCTTCGCCACGCTGCGAACGGACGACGACGACAATGAAGACGACCGCGATCCCGTCGCCGTCGCGTTCGCGCGCCTGGCGCCTCTGTTGCTGCTCCGCGCGATGCAAACGGACGCGTGGGACGACTGGGCGGAGGCGCGCGCGGAGGAGGAGCTGGGCGCGAAAGACGCCCCCGACGAGAAACACGCGAAGGACAGTCTCGGGGGCATGTTACTCGCGCTCACCAGGGCGACTTCGAACGCGCCGGACGACGCGCGGCGGCTCGCCGCGGAGCTGCACGGTCGCGTCGCGCCGGCTGGCGAGCCGCGCGCGGGCGAATCTGGCGCCGCCGCAGCGCGCGTCGCGGCGATGGAGTCGGCTCTGGGCGCGTCGCGATTGGGCGACGCGCGCGCTGCGGCGCTCGCCGCGCTCTCCGGCTTGGCGAGCCGCGGCGCGGACGCGCTCGGCTTGGAAACGGGCGCCGTTCGCGACAGGCACAGGCGCGTGTTCGTCCGGATGGCGACGTTCGGGTGCGGACGCGCGAGGACGGATCGAAGCGTCTCGGGGGTTTCGGGATCGGAGCGGGACCCGGAGGCGCTCGAAGTCGCCAAGACGCGCGCCGGCGGCGCCGAGACTCTGGCGCGGACGATCGCCGCGGAGCTCGCGGCGGCGCGCGCGGGGAAGAAGGGCGGTCTCGGTGCGGGCCTCGGGGACGGCGCACGCGCCAGCGCCACGCTGGACGGCGTCGTCGCCGCTCTCGTGGGGGACCCTCGCGCGCCCCCCTGGGCGGTGTCGGGTCCCGTCGCGGAGGGCGCGAACGCCGCCGATTCTGACGCGGCGCGCGCCGCGCTCGCCGACGCGCTCGCCGGGGCGGTCCGGGTCGTCATGGAGTCTCGCGGCGACCGCGCTCTCGCCGAGGCGTTCGCGCGCGCGACGTACCCGCGTCTCGCCGCGCACGCCTGTTCCGTGGCGAACGAGACGGACGCGACGGCGGAACGCGCGAAACAATACCAAGACTCGACGCGCGCCGCGTGTTTCTCGGTGTGCTCCGTGGCGTTCGCGCTCGCGGCGACGGACGCGGCGCGCCGCGACCCTCGCGGCGCGCCGCGCGGCGGCGGCGATGAGAGCGATCGCCGCGCGACGCGGCACTTCCACAAGCGCGCGGCGCTCGCGCACGCGCGCGACTTGGCGCGCGCGGCGGCGCGCGCGTTGCGCGAGGGCGCGGCGGCGGCCGCCGCGCGCGTCGCGGCGGCTGGGCTTGCGACGGCGCTGCTCGCCGCGGACGACGACGCGCTGGAGGCGATCGCGCGATGCGGCGCGCTGGACGAGCTGCGCTCGGCGCTCGAGGTGGCCGCGCGCGCGGAGGACGTGCCGTCGCTGGCCGAGGCCTCGCGTGGGCTGCTCCGGGCGATGGGCGCGTGACCCGGGAGTCGCGGCGAGCGCGACGCGAGCGATAATACGCGCAGATTCGCCCGACCGTTTTATTCTCATAAAAACGCGCGTTCGATGCGATCCGCCTGTCGCGCATTCGCGGTTCGGTGGCTCGTCAGCCACGGAAAAGCGGATCGAGGTCTTCCAGTCGAAATAACCCGTTGTCGAACCGCGCGGCGACCGCCAGCTGCGCAGGCGCCGCGTGTCTGCGTGAGGGCTGATCTCGCTCCGCGCCTGCGTGAGGTGCGGACCTCGCATCCGCGGGCGTTCCCGGCGTCCGCGCGAACGGACGTCGTTCGCGCGGCGGGCGCGCGGCACTCGGACGTTCGCGTGGACGGCGTCGCGCTTGAACGAGCGGCGGGTGTGTTGGATCTCCCCGTGCGGGTCGTGGCGAGAGGAGGGGCTCGGGGTGACGTGACGAGCGGTCCGAGAGAAACGCGACCATGCCTCTTCCTACGCACCACCAGGATTTGCACGGGAACAAGGGCGCGGCGGCGCGTAGGCATCGCGTGGCGGGCTTCAGCGCGGCGCTGTTTTACGGCTCCATGTCCGTCGCCTCCGTGTTCCTGAACAAAGCCATATTTCAGGTGTGGCGGTACCGGTACCCCGCGTCACTGGTCACCGGCCAGACCGTGTTCACCGTGCTGGCGATTTTCCTGCTGAGCAACCTGGGCGTGATCAAGATCGCCAAGTTCAACCGCGTGCATTTCAAGCGCGTGTTCCTGGTGTCGGCGGTGTTCCAGCTCAAGCTCGTGCTGGACATGAGCGCGCTCGTGCTCGTCAACATCCCGATGTACGGCATCCTGAAGTCGGCGACGACGCCGTTCGTCATGCTCCTGGACTACTTGCTGAGAAAACGCGTGCCCTCCGCGCGCATCCAGGGCGCGGTGTGGCTCACCACCGCGGGCGGGTTCGTGGCTGGGTACGGTGACCTGTACTTCGACCCGCTCGGCTACGCGCTCGCGCTGGCGTCGGCGGCGTGTACCGCGTGCTACGTCGTGCTCGTCGGCAAAATCGGGGACGACTTACAGCTCGACTCGTTCACGCTCCTGCTGTATAACTCGATGTGGAGCACGCCGCTGTCGCTCGCCATCACCGTGCTCACGGGTGAAGTGCAGGGCGTGTTGACGTTCCCCGACCTGTTCGACCCGCGGTTCGCGGCGGCGTTCGTGACCAGCTGCGCGTCGGCGTTCGTGTTGAATTATGCGACGTACCTGTGCACGCGCGTGAACGACGCGCTCACCACCTCCGTCGTGGGACGCACGAAGAGCGTCGTGCAGGGCATCGGCGGTCTGTTCGCGTTCGCGGTGCAGGTCGGAGTAGTGAACGTCGCGGGTCTGAGCCTGAACAGCATGGGGATCCTCTGGTACGCGTACGAGAAGTACGCCGACGAGCGGAGGCGGACCGCGGCGGCGGCGCCGCCCAAGCTGGCCAAGCTCAGCGACGCCGCGCACCCGCACTTCATGACGCGAGCCGACAGCCAGCTCACGCTGTCGCCGCGCGTGCAGAGCGGGGGCTTCGGGGGGGCGGGGCTCACCAGGCACGCGCGCGTGTCGGAGAGCGAGCCCGACGGGAGCGGGAACGGGAACGGGACCCGCGCGAGGTAGTCGGAGGCGCGGAAGAAGTAGTCTCTCGTGGTCAAGTCTCACCAAAAAAATCGACGCGCGCCGCGCGTCTCGCCTCGGCGACTCCCTCAGTCGGCTAGTCTGCGTGCGGACGGTCCGCCGCGGGGCGCGCCGCGCCCGCGCGCTCCTGCGGCCGCTCGCGCGGGTGCCTGTGTAGCTCGGGCGGTTCCCAGCTCGGCAGCAGCGACGCGAGGAGCCCCCCGAGCGCCACCTTCACCTCACCCAGCCACGTCCGCGGCATGCCCTCGCGCATCCCGGGAAGCAGCGCCGCGGTCCTCGGGCCCGCCGGCGGCCGCGGCGGCAGTCCCGCGGCGGCACGCGCCGCCGCGACGCCTCCGCGAGCATCGCCGCCGCCTCCGCCGCCTCGCGCGCCCGCGCCGATGGCACGGTCGCGGGGCGGGTCGCGCGCGTTCTCCCCCAGCGCGCGACGCAGGATCGCGTTGAACGCGCCCACCTGCGCGGCGTACGCCAGCGCCGCCGCCAGGACGTACGCGGTGAGCCGCTCGCGCGACGCGCCTTGGCCGACGAAGCACACCAGCGTGGCGAGCTTCACGATCAGCTTCAGGTCCACGTGGAACTGCACCACGCGCACGGGGCGCCCACCCGCGGCAGCAGCCGCGGCCGCCGCGGCCGCGCGCGCGGGGTCGCCCTCCCGAATCGCGCGCACCGCCGCCTGGAGCTGCGCGGCGGCTTCCGGCCCGACGCCGGCGTACCCGGCGGCGCCCGCGACGCCGCGCTCGTCGTCGTCGCCTCCTTCGTCGCGCCCCTCCGCGCCTCTCGCGCCGTTCGTTCCGGTGTCCGGTCGCCACGCCCCGGGGCGCGCGTACGTCGTGGCGTTCGTGCGGGTGTCCCAGTAGTACACCGCGCCGTCGCAGATGAGCTCGCGCCAGCCGGGAGGCAGGCCGGCGTCGTCGCCGGTCAGCCGCGGGGCGCCGCCGGGCGCGGCGGAGCGCGCGGGGGGCGCCGGCCCCGCCCCGAACCGCAGCGGGATCGCGTTCGCGCGCTCCGCGAAACCGAACACGCCGACTTGGCCTCCCGGCGTCCCCGGTGGCGCCGGGATGGGCGTCCCCGGGGACAGCGTCGCGAACGCCGCCGCGTACGCGGCGGAGTACGCCGCCCGCGCGAGCGGGTCGCTCGCATCCGGGGCGGCGGAGAGCGCGCCCGGGGTGGCGGGGATCGTCCCCGGTGTCCCGTCCCCGGGGGTCCCGTCCCGGGGGG
>MDSV01107701.1_pt1 | contig 10725 bp, 10 predicted proteins | sample 810851 | NCBI WGS metagenome assembly MDSV01 (sample SAMN05326640, study PRJNA326480) | marine metagenome | isolation source: seawater | place: Atlantic Ocean: North East | collected 2012 | reverse complement strand
CTAAACAATTTATTTCCATAATAAAAGTAGCAGTTGCATCATTTTCCCAATCGTTCCAGGTACCAAAACTTGTCATATGAGAATAAGATTCTCCATTGGGTGGTGTAGATGCATTATTGGGCTCCGCTGTGCTCCAATTTTCATAATCTAAACATTCTCCTGTTACCCATTCCCATCCACCATTAGGTTCAGCATAAGAACTAGAGTTTTCATTTTGATATAAACCTATCCACGGCGAATTTTGTCCCATTGAAAGAGAAACAAAAGTATTTTCAGCCTCAGAACTAATAGTTACTAAATGACCTCCTTGTTCAATGGCAAGAGCATTAGCTTCTTCCCAAGTATAACTTCCACTAGATAAATAGTAATTACTTCCATTAAAAGACATACTATTACTAAATAAACTCATATCAACTACAGAACAATTTGGATAAGTCCACTCGTTACATAGTCCATCTCCGTCAGTATCACCATAACAATCACATAATCCATTATTATCAGAGTCGTTGGTTACTGACAAGCCTGTTATTGCACCAATTACAGTATCATGAAACCAAACTCTATATTCCATAGAATGACCTTCAGTATGATAATATGATAAAGTAAATGATTGAGGCATAACACCACCACTAAACCAATCTTGATATATATCTTGAGAAGCCATTTGTTGACCTGTTGTTGCGTCCCATACATCAATCGTGTAAACTAAATTATTACCATTATTATCAGCTACTAAAAGTTCATAATTAACTTGTCTTAAACCCTCAGGGCCAGAGCTATCATAGGGACCATATGTTAAAAAACCAGCATTATCGCTATCAGTGAATGCAGCCCATCCACCTAAATCACTATTTAACCACCACTCAGAACCAACACTGTGTCCTAAGTCAGAAATAACATTATAAGCAGTGTTATATAAAACACAATCTTGCGAATTAATTATTGATGGTGAAAACAATAGAACTAACACTGTTAACACAGAAAATAGGGTATTTTTCATAAGTTTTTATTTTAGGGTATTGTTTAAATTTACAAAGAAAAAATCATATAATTTTTCTCATATGTTTATAAATTTAATCCTTCAATCTTGGGATTCGCAAAAGAACCAGTAACATTAATAAGAATATCGTTTCCTTTTCTTGGAAATGATTGCCCCATTAAAAACTGATTTTCAAAGGATTCAAAAAGTTCATTTAGATTCTTATCTAAATCACCAATTCTAATATAACATTTATTTAATTTTGATCTATCAAAGTCAGGATCCCCTCTTCTATTTAATTTTAAATCCATGTCTATATCACTATTAACTGAGGCAAGAGATGTATAAAAATTCATTTTATTTTTTAATGATTTTCCATCCCATTTAAAATCTTGATCGTATTTTTTTAATTTAATTCTACTATAATTAGAACTAAATCCAGGAATATCTCTATTTATTTCTCTTAGGATTTTTTTAGATAATTTAATATCAAAGTCATTAAGAATTAAATTAAATGAACCAATCATACTTTTTAACAAATCATCTTCTTTCATTCTTTTAACATCTCCATTAATTATAAAATCAAAATCAACTTTTCCACTCCCTAAACCCAATGAAAATTCCTTATCACGTAATTTAGCATTTTTATAATCTATCGCAGATTGACCATTAAATTCTAATCTATTAGTTTTAAATTTAGATGGACTATCTCCAGAGTAATTAACTATAAAGTCACCACTTAAGAATCCAAAATCATTTTCAGCATTAAAATCTTTTATTGATATTTTTTTAAGATTTGGTAAATATTCAATTGATAGACTCAAATCAGTTTCTAACATAGATTCAGAAAATGAAGGAATACTTTTTTTTATTTCTTGAAATAGATAATCATCTTCCGGAAAATTAAAACCTTTTAAACTAACTGTAAGATTTTGTTTATTATTAGGAAATTCTTGATCTATATTATTAATTATTTCTTTAGTTAGCTTTCCATCAAACTCTATTTTGAGATAATTTGCTATTTTTTGATTACTATAGTCCTTTTTTTTTGAGTTTTTACTTGCTAAATAATTAATATTTTTAAACTCTAAATAAAATGAATTAATTTCATCAAAATCTCTTGTTTTAAGGATTGAAAATAACTCATTATATGAGGCACCTATTTTAATTTCATCAAACGAAAAATTTTCACCTGTTTTTTCAATTAGATTTACATTATCTAAAATTAAATAACCGCCTGAAGAACTTACTTGTAAATCATCATATGTTAAAGAGTTAGGCAAACCTAAATCATCAAGTTCATTTTCTACATTTTCAATTATTATTGGTAATTCTTTTTTGGCAGTTGTTGTTGCTTTTTTGTCAATTACATTTTTTGTAAAAAATAATGAAATTATAATTATTAAAATAAGTAAAGCAAATAAAGGAATTAGAGTTTTTTTTCTCATTTCTCAATGTATTTAATATTTGCAGCCCCATCATTAAAAATATCGATAACTAAACCTTTTAAATTATTTTCTTGACCTAAAATATTAAAACTTTTAATTAATTTTTTTCTGATTGCAAAATCATTGGTTTGAGAAAAAGTGCCACATTGATTTAAACAGTCATTTAAATTCCAAAAAGGTACTACTCCATTACAACCTCCCCAGGTTGTAGATTCACATTCTTGAGATTCTTGATTAAAATAAAATACTTCAATTGCAGCAAAACAAGGACCAGGATGAGGATATTGTTCACAAGGATTTAGTTCCAATTCATCACAAATTTCATCGTTATCAAAATCATTTATACAACTTCCATCACAATCATAGTATAATTCTGAATATTGACATGAAAAATCATCCAAATTTGCCTCACAATTATAATTGCATGCATTGTAATCTGTACATCCTTCAATTATTTCTTCGCATAATTCTGAATTTCCAACCTGAAAATCTAATTCACAAAAGTTTCCTTCATCTAATGTTCCAGAAATTATTAATTCATTAGTGATGGAATTACTAATTGAATAATAAGTATCTATCCATCCATCATTTGATCCATACATATTAAAATTCCAACAATCATCTTCAATACATAAATTCTCATAAACACCTACTCCTCCAGAAAATGAAGCCCATCCTCCCCCATCAATTTCAGCAATACTCCAACCTATATCTAAATCAGAACCTTCAACGATAACAGTTATTTCATTGTATAAGCACATATCAAATTCGTCGCAAATACCATCTCCATCTACATCACTTATACAATTTCCATCACAATCATAACCAAGATCAGGTAAATTTCCATCACAATCACAAGTACCAATTGAAATATATTGACAATCCCCTATTTCTCCATAATTGCACGCGCTTGAGTCTTCACAATAATCTTCCAACTGATCTTCACATGTACAGCCACAAATATTTGCTAATGTTTCATTTGGGTTAGAACCCCAAAAAGGATTATTTAAATCATTTAGAGATGTTAAACATGTATATCCATTTTTTTCTAAAAATTGAATACCATCTTCACAACCTTGAATTTCAGAAGTCCATAAATTATTAAGACCTATCTGCATAGTAAAGTCGTCATCAAAGCAATCCTGTGAAAAAACAGAGGAAATTAATAGAAAAAGAATAATAAAAATTTTCATATTAATCTAAAATATCTCCAACAATACTATCACTCATTTTTTTAAATCTTACATCACCAATTTTAACAGCTTCCTCAACTAAAGCTTTATGTAAAGACAATAATTTTTCTTTATTGGTATCAGATTTTTTTACTAATTTTCTCATATCATACCACCATTGATTTTTAGTTACATCAAAATCAACATCAAAATATAAATTAATGGCTAATGAAACACATGCCTCACAACAGTTCTCTTCTTTAATTTTAATACCATTAAATTCAAAATCACTTTCTCCATTAACCCAACATGCTTTAATAAACTCGACTGTATCTGTTACTTGATTTTTCTTTTCACAAGAAACAAAAATCAAAAAAATAATTAAAAGTATTTTTTTCATATAATTTTATTTTAATAAGTATTGTTTTTTAATTGATCCATCATTAAAAATATCAATTCTGAATCCTTTATTTACATCTTTTTGACCTAAAAGGTTAATTGATTTCACTACATAATTTTCTTTATTTAATTGATCAATATTTGAACTATAACAATCCAAATTTGGCCAATTTGTATCTGATCCTGCTAAATCACCTTCGTAATAGAAAAAATCAACAGTATTATTTCCAGAATTAGGAATTGCTAAAATATTGTTTAATTGATTATAAAATATGTCTGCTGGATTATTTAAGTTAGATGTTATAATATTAAATCCGTTAGTTTGATCTTCTGGAAAATTATTTCTAAATGTATGAATAGAATTTGTGCTCCAAGATGAAATAATAAAATTACCACATTGGTCAATTGAAATACCATCTAGATAACCTAGACTAGTTGTCAATAAAGTACTTAATGAGTAATCATTTAATGAAAACTCATATATTTTTGCATTATTACCCCAAGAAACAATTATTAGTCTGTTCATATTAGATTCGTATATTATTCCATTTGGATTTTTATCAAACGAACAAAGTTCAGTTATTTCTTGAGTATTTATATTAAACTCATATAACTTTCCTGCAGAAAAATCCGTAATAAATAATAATGAGTTAGATCCGTCAAATTTATGAGTAATTCCATTTAAAAAATTAGCTCCAATATTAAAATTTAAAATTTGTTCCCCAGTTTCAATATTAAATGCCTTTATTCTACTTCCTGAACAGGCGTAAAGTGTATTTCCAACCATTTCTAAGCCATGTGGTCCATTAATTAAATTATTTGCAAAAACAGATGTGTTATTATCATCAATTAACTCTAAAATTTGGCCGTTATTAGAATTTGAAATAAAATAACTATCAGACAATGAGTTGTATTCGACACTCTCAGGACCATTATAGTTTTGTGAAAAGCACAATAAAGGAATTATCGCTAATAAATTAAAAATTAAATTCATAATTGATGTTGTTTTTTTACACTACCATCTTTAAAGATATCAATTTTAAATCCATTTTGTTTTGTTTCTCTACCTAATATGTCTATGGTTCTAATCAGTTCTTTTTCAAAAATTAAGTCATCATTGGTTTTCAAAGGAAGAGCTGCTATTTGCATGAAAAAATCCCATATTTGTTCATCTGCAAAATCTGGCCATATATGGTCCATTCCGTTTGCAACATATAGTCTTAATTCAGTTGATGTGTTACTAGTACAACTAAAATACTGTGTAACATCAGTTGAATAATCAAATCCAAAATTAATTGTTTCTTGATTAGAACAACCATGTAAATCACTCCAATAATCCATAATTGCATAAATATTAGGAGCACCACCCCATCCTTCTTCAATGTATTGCATTGACCCATCCATTGGCACAACATTATCTGCAGTTCCACTAATTTGCATAACGGGAATCATTTCAGCAGGATTACAATTTTGCCAATCAGGGCCGCTCATAGTACCAGTAACTGAGGCAATTGCTTTAAATATATTGGGTGCATTACAAGCTAATGACCAGCTCATAAAGCCACCATTAGACATTCCACATGAAAAAGTTTTTTCTGGACTTAAGTCATAATCTTCATGAAGTTTTAGAGCTAGATTTGACAAGAAACCTATATCATCAACTGTAGTCATTACTTCGTTAAAGTTTGCGTTCCAGTGATTTGTTCCAAAGTTATCTTGTAAGCCAGTTGGATAACAAACAACAAATCCATGTTCATCGGCTTTTGCTTCAAAAAGACCAAGCATATCCGCTGCATCACCCCAATAACCATGTAAAGCAAATACAAGGGGCGCATTTGATTGTAAATTTTCTGGTATGTATAAATAATATTCTCTTTGTTGATTATCCCATTCAAAAAAATTAGGAAAAATACAAGAACCATCATCAATTGTTGCTAAATCATTATAATTTGCAGCATCAAAATTTGTACAGCCTGGAATTTCCCAATTACATAATTTACTGTTTACTTCAAAAGTCCAGTATTCCCAAGTTCCGTTATACATCTCATAAGTTTGAGGTTCTTTTGAATTATTAATGTTAACAGTTAATGAACCACCATTCCAACCATCACCGTAACTATCATATGCAGCAATAATATAACAACCTAAACTTGGTAAACAAGCATCAATAGTAACTGTCTCAAAATTTTCTTCTCCCTCGAAAGAAAACAAAGCATTATTAACATCAATTTCCTCATTCATCCAAGTATTGTAATCAAATAATCCCCAACTCATTTCATATGCCCATTCTCCAGAAGATGTTGACATGTATATTGGATATTCACCCTCTGAACATTGAGTTAAAGTTAAAAGGGGAAATAGTAAAAAAAGTATTAACATTCTCATAATTTATATTTTTTAACTACTGACCCATCATCATAAATTTCAAAACATAAACCATGCCTTGGATTTTTTTTACCCAATAAATTAAAAGTATTTATTAGTATCTTTTTTTTTGTAATTTCTTGAACCTCAGTATTATTCGTTTGATCAATTAAACCATTGATGTCATACTTGGAAAAAAATTGCCATATCTTTTCTGAAGCTTTAAAATCTTGATTCGTATTATTTCCAAAAAAAGGAACGTAAGCACCTGGCCATGTATGGCCACCATTAATTACCTTATAAAATTCAACTGAGGAACCATTGTCTCCGTATAAATATTTATAATGTTCGGCATAACAAAGATCAGTTGGGATTATATCTGGAACTAAAGAATAAATTGGATTAGAATCACAGTTATTAAATGAAACCCAGTGAGAAATTACTTCTTCAATAGGTTCAATATCTGTATTTCCAAAATAAGGAACGGTTAAATCTAAAGTTCCATGAATTTGCATAACTGGAATTGGCCTACTTGGATTACATAAATTTTGTTGGTTCGATAGCATACTACCAGTAACTGAGGCAATTGCAGCAATTTTATCACTTAATTCACAGGCTAAAGTATAACTCATAAAACCGCCATTCGAAAATCCACTACTGTAAACTCTATTTGAATCTATATTATAATTAAGTACCAAATAATCAATTAATTCACTTAAAAAACCTATATCATCAACTTCAAAGATTTCACCAGAATCCCAAAATTCTTCGTTAATAGTATTTAATGTTCCAGTAGGATGAACAATTAAAAAGTTAGCAGTATCTGCAACTTCAAATAAATTACTATAAATCATTTGTTCACCACCATTACTAGTGTATCCGTGTAAATTTAAAACTAAAGGATATGGTTCTTGACCATCATAAGAATTGGGAATATATAAAATGTACTCTCTTTCAAGATCATCATGCAATAGTGTTCCTTGAATTGCTTCTTGAGAAATTATATGTAGTGAAATTAAAAAGAAATAATATAAATATCTCATTTTAAGCTCTACTTGTTTGTAGTCTTGTTATAATAAGTATTATAGTTGTATTGATCTGGAGCTTTTTTAGAATCAGCCTTAGCAATTTTTGCTTTACTTTTCCAAACAGAAATGGCCATATCTTTAATCTTATCCATAGTTTCAACTTGGACTTCTTTATCTCTCATACTTTCAGTATGTCTGTTGTCTATTTCTTTTTCTTGCATTTTTTGATTATGCTCTAATGAAGATTTTTCTATATCTTGGGCGTGCTGTAAAGCTGATTCAATTATTTGAGTTTGTCTGTTATATTTTTCATACTCAAGATCCCAACTTCTTTTTTCCAAATCACTTAACCTTTGGCGAATATCATTTGACATTTGATTTGCTTCTTCAGAACATTTAGAATCTGTTGGAATCATAGCTAAATACATTGCAGCTTCCGATGCTGAATTCTCACCCTTTGCCCAAGCTCCTTTAGCTTTGCCTAAATTTTCAGAACATCTATGATCTTCTATTTCTTTAAGTAGTTTCATTGCTTCTGGATAACAACCAAAATGAGGTAAAATTCCTAATAAATTTTCTGCTGCATCATCCCAATTGTTTTGAGTCTTAGCAACTTTAGCTGTTTGAATTTTTTCTTGACATTCAAGTTCAACATGATAATTATAGTACTCAACAGATTTTTCTGAAATTTCTCTGTAACAAGAACCTACTTCTTCGGGAACCTGCATTAATGTTGCTATAGCACTTAAATAATCTCTCCTTTTACTGTGAGATTCTGCTTCTGTTTGTATATCAGAACATTTACTTTCATAGTACTCAATTATTTTAACTTTTGCTTCATTAATAAAGTTTTTAAACTTTTTACTTCTAACATCAATTCCTTGTATGCACTTTGTTAATGCTTTTGACCTACTAGTTCCAAATCCTTCAACATCAACTGTACACTCACCATAAATCTGACCATTAGAAACTTGTTGTATATATAAACTAAACTCCGCTCTAATGATAGTCATTGGTTGTAATCCACTTTCATCTACATCTTCTTCATATATATTAAACATTGGGTATATAACAAAATTACCCATAGTAGCACCCCCTATTCCATTCTTGGAAATAATAGATGTAATTTTTGATCTAACTTTTTTTAATTCTTTAGATCCCATATTTTCAAAATATGACGAATTTGCTTCAGGCATTACTACATGCAAAGCAATTTTTCCAACGTCTGAAGAACTTTGAGAAAAGGTTAAACTACTAAAAAATAATGTTAAAAATAAAATTAAATTTTTCATAATATTTTTTTTAATCTCTGTAAGAAGGCATAGTTAAATATACTGTACCTTTATCTATATTTTGTTTTGTAGATCTAGCATCAACCGCTTCACCATCACCCATAGTTTGACTTGCTTTTTTGCAAATTTTAAGCATTGCAATTCTTAATTTTTTTGCAAATTTTCCAATATTAAAAGGCTTTCCATCTTCATCTCTAACAGCAATTTTTATTAAATCAAATTCTAACCTATTATCTGAACTACTACTAACTCTGTATGTACCATTAAATGCATTATCTCACACCCAAGTTTCAATTAAATCTGAAATCATTTCAAAATCATCATTAGCCTCATCATTTAATCTAAAATCACTATCATCGTCAGTAAGAAATACTGCTTTAATAGCTCTTCCCTCTTTGACCATTTTCTCAAAAGCTCTTCTCATACCTGCTAAAAATACTTGAATATATGGACCTTCACCTGTTCCTCCGTCAGATTTTAAGATGTTTGTTGCTACAGCCATCATATTCGTTGATGTTGGAATTGAAGGTGTATTAATATATTTCCCAGTATATAATATACCGCCCGTTGATGTATCGACAGCTTTCATTAATATACCAAACTGAACATATGATCCATCGTTCTGATAATTAATTTCTGGAGCTATTGTTATCTCAGTAGTAGCGTTTCTATTGATTGCATCATTAATATCAATGTATTTATTTGCCTCTCTAGTCATAGCTTCTTTAGCATTTAGAATTGTTCTTTCTAAATCTTGTAACTCAGCACCATTATCAATAAATGCTTGTTCCATAGCTATAATTAACGCTCTGTAAACTTCATCATCTTGATAAATATCTAATGCACTCTCACCACTTTTTGTATATGGAAGTATCATCATTGACGGTTGAGCTGGTTGTTGAGCTAATAAAGAAGTTGAATAAAAACCTAAAAAGGTCAATACTAATAATAATTTTTTCATAATTTTTTTTTAAAATTTAAACCCTGAAATAACCCCATTTTCTTCAAGATTTGATCTTAGGGAATTTATATTTATTGAAATGTTACATTCAACACTTTTTGTTTTTTTGTTGTAAGCTTTTGTAATATTAGTGTTGCTAATAAATTTATTAAAACCTTTGTTCTTAAAAAATTCTTTAAAAAAACGTTTATGATTTTTTTTAGATTCTTCTTCATTACCTATCATAGCTTTAGCGTATGAAGTATTTGAAACTCCCCTAAAAAATAAATTGGTAAAAGCTTGTTCTTTAGCATGATCTAAAGCTTCGGATTGTGTCGTACCATACCCTTTGGCATTGAGCACTAGTTCACCAACTGTTTCAGAATTTTTTTTAACTTCTCCAGTCGTAGGAAGTACTTTTGTACTTCCACAACTAGATAGAATAAAAATGCAAATAGATGCATAAATTATTTTTTTAAACATATTATTTTGTTTTTAATTCACAAATAAGAGATTCTCTGTTATTTTTGTCAAATAACTGTAAAATATCTTTTCCTCCTTTAGAAACTTTACACTTAGAAGTTCTACTGCCTGGTTCTGTTACTTTTAAGACACCAACCTCAGTTTCAACCTCAAAACCATCTACTTCTTCAATTTGCTTAACTATTAATTCATTTCCTTTTTTTAAACCAGAACTTGATCCAGCGGTAATAGTTAATTCAGAAACAGCCTTTTTATTAGACTTGTCGAATTTCAGAATAGTGGTTCTTAAATTGAAAAAGGATTTAAAGAAAGACTTTTGAGCTTCATCAGTAGTTTTTAAAGCAGCCGGTAAAGCAGCTGATCTAGAAATCATTATATCCGATTTTTTACTTGTAAATTCTTGTTGAGCAACAGTTTCGTCTGACTCATTATCAATTATTCGTACAGTAAATACAATACTCGCTTTATATCCAGAATTTCCAATTTTAATATACTTCAAACTATTTATAGAACCATGAACTGTATATTTGACTTTATCTTGAGAACTTTTACTTATCCAAGTATCAACATTAGCTGCATCAAATGATTCCGCAATCGTACTCTTAACAGCATCTTTACTT
>MDSV01177442.1_pt1 | contig 10726 bp, 8 predicted proteins | sample 810851 | NCBI WGS metagenome assembly MDSV01 (sample SAMN05326640, study PRJNA326480) | marine metagenome | isolation source: seawater | place: Atlantic Ocean: North East | collected 2012 | reverse complement strand
TTTTTCCAGTTTATTTGCTAAATTATCCATCTCTTTGATTTTACTTGGGTGTGAGATGATAACCCCAAGATGATTCTCCCCGGCATGAATCGAACATGCACCCGTTCGATATCCGCGTAATTATCCTCTACAGTCGAACGCTACTACCAATTGAGCTACAGGGAGATTGTGCCTTCCTCCACTTACATATAATATTGTATTTAAATCTTTAAATAGTTTATTTATTGTTATATTAATATAATAATATATATTTTTTTTGAATTAAAAGGAAATAAATTGATTAATATAGTATAATATAAAATGCTATCTATTTATATTAGAAAATCATCAACTTTTAGAAATATTATGGAAAGAAGGAAAACAATTGAGGGTAGATTATATAGAGGTGTATTTAAAAATTTAAAAAGAGGAGATAATATAAATTTTTGTAAGGGAAATGAAACAATTAAAGCAAAAGTTATTAATATTAATAAGTATGATTCTTTTAGGAATATGTTAATTAATGAAGAAATAGATAAAATATTGCCTGATGTTCAAGGATATAGAGGATGGTATAAATATTTATAATGAATATTATGCTAATAAAATATGTAATTGTATAATATCGATAGAATTTATGGTCTAGGTGGTTTTACTGCGGAATCTGGTTGTTTTCGTACTTCAAATACCTTATCGTATTCTTCGTCTTCATTGTATTCTTCGTCTTCCCCTTTTTTTCCTATTTGCCCCACAGTATATTTGTTTTCTTGATAAATCTTAATAAATTCTTTAAAATTTGAAACTGTGGCTAGTTCTTCTTTGTTTTCTAATGGAAACTTAAATAAAACAATATTCTTTTTTGGCAATAAATCTAAAAATTTATAAAATTCAGGATGGTTGACATCGTCGTTATTTTTTACGTATTTATTTATCGCTAAATCTAAAAATTTTTCGTAGTTTTCTTTATGTAAATAATTTACTGTTTTAGGATTTTTATAATTAAAAATTTGAACGAGGTCTTTTTTTGGATATAATTGAAATATATTTGGATCTATGTTAAGATTTCTAGAAAGAAGTTGTAAATCTGGGTTGTTTTTTTGTGATTTTAGTAAAAATTTACACATATCAGGTCTATTAATAAATATTGACTCATTTTCATTAGATGACTTAATAATTTTTATAATTTTAGTAGGATTCTTATTCTTTATATCATTTTCAGACATAATATCTAGGGTGTATATATAGGGTCCTTGATAAAGCATACCATCTATTTGTGCCTCATTACTTCCACCTAGTAATTTTTTTTTTAAATTTAAATATTTATTTTTATACTTGATATATTTTTGTTTAAAATTCATTATATATATATATATATTATAAAAAATTAAAATTATTGAATAGAAAAAGGATTGATAAATGGTCTAATTGTGGCTAATAAAACATAATAAAAAGCAGGATTATTGACATTTCTTTTATATTTAACTGAAATAGTAGAATTTAAAGGAAACGAATCATCAAAATATACTTGTAATTTAGCATTAGGTTTTCCAATTATACCATACATAACAGAGTTTTTAATAATATGATTGTTAATTATATCTACTAAAATAAAATGATTATTAAGTAAAGATGGATCTGATAAGTCAAACTCATATAAAAAATTAGTAAAAAATGATAAGTTTTGATTAACTTCATTATTAATTAATATAGCATTATCTAATGAAACTTTATAATTAATAATATTATTTGGTATAGTGCATTCAATAAACCATTTACTAAAATCAATATTTATAATACTAATTTTTGAATGTAGAAGATTAATATTATTAATAGAAAAATGATTAGAATTATCAGTAGAAAATATTAAATCTGATGTGATTAAATCAGAAGAGGAGATTTTAGTTGTGCCAGATGCTATATCATTAGAATATGTAGAAATAGAAAATGAAGTAAGTGGTGTATTAATAACAAAATTATAAAACGCTCCTAAATTAGTGACAGAATTAATATTAGGTAATGTAATATGAAGTGTTTTATTAAGATTAGTAGAATGTATTAATTTAATATAAATATTATTATTATTAAAGTTTATAGGAAATTGTGTAAATAAATCTGTATTATTATTTAATGTATCAACTAGTGTAATCATATTTGATTGAATTTGAGTAATTTTAAATTGTGAATTAGAATATAATGTATTAATATAGTTAAAGTTTTCAAATTGGACTATATCATTAATAGAAAAAGTATGATTACGAAGAGTAATTTTGTTAATAGCATTAATAGATAAAATTTGTTTGTAAGTTTTATTAGAATATAAACAAAAATAAGAATTATTTAATTTGGATGATGTTTTGAAAATATTAATAATATTATTTAGAGTATTATCATAATTATTAAATGTTTCTAATCTAAATGTATTTCTAGTAGTTTCAATAACTTTATATAAAACAAAATTATTTGCGAGATTATTATTTAAGATATTAACGTTTTGTAATGTTATAATATCATTAATTTTTAAGTTATGATTATTAGAATGAAATAATTGTAAAGGATATTTGGTAGTTTGTGTAATTTGTTTTTTATAGATAGGTTGATTTATATTATTTATATAAAATGTAGAATTAGAATGAGAAATATCTAAATTGAAATTATTATTAACATCAGTATGAATAGTATTATTTAAATAAATAATATTATCTAAATCATTAATATTAAAATTGTTAATTCGTGTAATATTAGAAACTGAAAAGTTTGAAGATTTGAAATCCATACTATATATTTAAATAATTTATTTTTTAAATTGTGTTAAATAAAATAATATAATTTATTATATATATTATGACTGGAAGTTTATTAACATTAGCAGCAAATAAGACAGGTGAATTGGATAAAAATATAACAGGAAATCCTAGTATAACTTTTTTTAAGAATGTATATAAACAACATACAAATTTTGCTAAAGAAGTAATAAAAATATATTTTTCAGATTCGGAAGTAAAATTAGGAGGAACACATAATTGTAAAATTCCACGCAAAGGTTCATTATTAAGTAAATTGTATCTTTATGTAGAATTACCTGATTTAGTTAGTTTAAATTCAAATGAAAGTTGGAAAGGTTATGTAAATAGTGTTGGTTTTAGTTTAATAAAATCAATATCAATAAAAATAGGTGGAATGAAAATAGATACAATAGATGGACAGTTATTAGATATATATAATGAATTATATAATCAAAATTCTGATTCTTTGGTAGGTAAATTTAATAGTGATATAACATTACAAAATAATTCTAAAGCATTAAAATTATATATACCATTAAATTTTTGGTTTACACAAAATGAAGGTTTAGCACTTCCGTTAGATGCTTTAGAGTTTCATGAAATAGAAGTAGAAGTAGAATATAGAAAGATAACTGAATTAATCAAATGTAATATTTCAAATATAACATTATCTAATGTAAATATAGATTCATATTTAATAGGAACATTTATACATTTAGATGATAAAGAAAAAGAATATTTTATGAAAAAAGAGCACAATTATTTAATAGAGCAAAATCAAATATTACCAGAATTTGATATATCTACATCAGTAAATACTGTAAAAGTTCCTTTAGACTTTCAAAATCCAGTAAAGGAGATATTTTGGATAGTATTGGATGAGAAGAATCATACAGAAAATATAAAAACAGGTAATAATTGGTTAACATATACTTCAATAGCAAGTTCAAATAGTGATACATTTACATCTGCTAAAATAATTTTAAATGGAAATGATTTATTAGATTATATGAATGCTGTTTATTATAGAGATGTAATGGCATATGAGAATTATACTAGTATACCAAGAAAACATATATATTCTTATTCATTTTCATTAAATGGAGCAAATCATATTCAACCATCAGGTTCATCGAATTTTTCAGGTTTTAATAGATGTTTTTTAGAAATAAATTTTAATGAAACATTTAATGTAGGTGGTGTATGTAATGGAAGAATAAAGGTATATGGAACAAATTATAATGTATTTCGTATAAAAGATGGAATGGGTGGGTTATTATTTAATATGTAAATTATTTATATAATATATAATATATTATATATAATGCCATCTGGTTTAATAAAATTAATTTATACTGGAGATGAAGAAAAGGTTTTTTATGATAATCCTAAAACAAATTTATTTCATAAGGTGTATAAGAAATATATGAATTTTTCAAAAAATCCTTATAAAATAGATTTTTATACAGCTTCAGACATAACATTAAAACCTAATAATATGGATATTTATTTAACAGAATCTATAGGAAATTTTATAGGAACTATAACGATGGAGATTGAATTAAATAATTATGAATCAACTTTTGATATAAAAAATTTATTTGAGAAGATTGAATTATATTGTACTAATACTATAATAGATATAATAACACCGGATTTATTAAATATTTATAGTAATATGTATTATAATGAAAAAGAATATAATATTTATAAGAATTTATATGAAAGTAATCATAGAAATAAATATTTTATACAATTAATGTTTCCATGTATAAAAAAAAATTCATATATACCTTTATATTTATTAGATAAAGAAAATTTATATTTAAAAATATATTTTAATAAAGTTCAACCTTATAATATAAAAACTATGAGTTTAATAGTAGAATCAATAATTTTAGATGATTTAAATTTTTTTAGGAAAAATAAATATGAATGGTTAATTGAGACAATTAATTATATAGAAAATATAGAATTAAAAAGTTCTGTTTATGGAGAACAAAATAATGTAATCAGATTAAAAGATTATTTTAGTAAAATGACAAAATGTATAATCTGTAAGTTTTATAATGGAAATATATATAATTTAAAATTACGTGTAAATAATAATATTTATGTAATAGATTATGAAAGATTATCAAAATTAAATTTGCTTGAAAATGATTTAAATAATAATGAATATAATTTAAAAAACAGAGAAAAAATACTTATAATACCATTTTCAATATTTAAGACAAAAATATCAGGATTTGTAAATTTTAATGAAGTTACAAATTGTGATTTAGAAATAAAACCATTTAATAATTTATCTGAAATAAAGTTTCATGCAGTTCAAATTTTAAATAATACAGATAATTTTTATTTTATAGAAACATTATTACCTAAAGTAAATGTAAATGGTGGAAATAAATCACCAACAATATTAATATTAAGAAGTATTGTTTATCAATTAGTAAATACAAATACCTCTATAGCACTTAGTAGAACATATAATGATGCTAAAAATAAAACAAATATAAATTCATATGAATTATCAGAATTAAATGAATTATTAGTAAATGATTCATCAATAACAGAATTATGGTATTATGATAAAGTATTAGATGTTGAACCAGGTAAGTTTGAAATAAAGGAACCTCACGAATATCAATTAGATAAATCTATTTTAAATATTTATTCAATAAATTATGACATATTTAGTATATATGATGGAAAATTAAATATATATTAAATAATAATATTTAAATATATTTATTTTAATATATATATGACTGGTGGATTATTACAATTGAAATATATAGGTGCTGACGGTAATAAATTTGTAGGAAATCCTCAAATATCATTTTTTAAGAGTGTATTTAAATCATATGGAAATTTTAGTTCAGAAATGGTAAATGTATTTTTTATTAAAACTCCATCTTTTAATAGTTTTACACAGTGTAAAGTTCCTATAAATGGAGATTTAATAAATAAAATATATTTAAGTGTAGGATTAAAAATAAATGTTAATAGTTTTTTTAATTTAACTAAATTCGAAGGTTTAGCAGGAACAACTGGCACATCATCTATAAATAGAAAAGATATATCTAATACAAGTTTTATAGGAGGACAAGGTTTTTTATATGAATATGATAAAAAATTAAATAATAATTATAATTATTTATATAATTACAAATATAAATTAGATGAATCATTATTTAATTCAGGCGGTGTCACAAATAAAATAGATAAAAATTCTTTAATTATATCTGAGATAAATATTAATAATACTTTTAGTAATTTATTTAATTTAAGTGATAATATATTAAATTTGATGAATGTCACTACAGAAAAATTATATGTTTTATTTCTAAGTAATGGACAGTATTATAATGCGATAGTTTATATAAAATATATAAAAGAAGATTTTACAAAATTTATAAAGAATGTATCATTTGAAATAGATGAATATATAATTGATAAACATGATACAAAATGGTTATTAGCATATAATAATTATTTTAATAATGATACATCAAATATAATAACAAATGAATTAAAATATATAACTCCTGAAATGTTTAATCAATCAATAAAATTATATATTCCTTTGAGATTTTATTTTACACAACATACAACAAATTCATTACCTATATCAGCATTATATCATTCTAGTTGTATGATAAAATTATATACAAACAAGGAAAATGATAGTTTTAGTTTTATTAATGAAATATTAAATACTTGTGAAATAGAACATTGTAATTTAAATATAAATTATATTCATTTAGATAAAGATGAAAAAAAATATTTTATTAGTAATCCACAAGAATTATTAATAGAACAAGTGCAACATCAACAAAATTTAGTGACAAATAATTTGGAAACAAATATAGAATTAACATTTACATATTTATGTAAATATTTGATTTGGAATATTCCATATAATTATTATTTAGAAAAAGCAAAAATAGTATTTAATAATCAAGATTTATGTGAAGAATTGGATGGAGAATATTTTCATTTACTTCAACCATTAGAATATGATTTAGGTAATAGTGAATCATTTTCACGTATGGAATATAATAAAAATCGAAATGGCACATATTATTTATATAGTTTTTCATTAAATCCTAAACAAAATCAACCTTCAGGTTTATGTAATATGAGTCGTATAGATGATAAAAATTTAAAAGTATTGATTAAAGATATAAATAATTCTTCAAATAATAATGATATTGATATTGATTTATATTGTGTAAATTACAATTTTTTAATTATAAAAGGTGGAAAATGTAAACTAATGTTTTAAAAAGAATTATTGTTTTTTTTTTATTTGTTTTTTCTTTATATATATTATAATATGGGAGGTGGTTTAATCCAATTAGTTGCTTTAGGTTCCCAAGATGTTTATTTAACAGGAAATCCCCAAATAACTTTTTTTAAGGCAATATACAAAAGATATTCAAATTTTGCTAAAGAATGTGTAGAACAACCATTAGATGGTTCTGAACCAACAAATCAAGATGTAAGAAAACAATGTATTTTAACAAGAAATGCTGATTTAGTTCAAGAAATTTATTTAAAAAGTTCAATAACATTAACTTGTGCTAGTGGGCAATTTGAACCTGAGTTATTAGACTGTACTTCATTAATAAAGAGTGTAGAAGTTCATATTGGTGGAACAAGAATTGATAAACATTATTCTCAGTGGTTGGATATATATAATGAATTATTTGAAAAAAATCATAAAATAAGAGAATCATTAACTACAATAAACTTTGAAAATTCAGTTGTTCCACATACAGGCACAACAAATTCCGGTGATATATTTATCCCATTAAGATTTTGGTTTAATAGAAATCCAGGTTTAGCATTACCTTTAATATCATTACAATATCATGAAGTATCAATTACATTTGAATTATCTATAAAAAAATTAAGAGGACAATTATTTACAAGTAGTTCTGCTACTGAAAAGACTATTGTTCCTCTTACAAGTTCAACTCCAACTAGTGGTAATATTCAAATAAAAGTAGAAAATTCTAAATTATTAACAAATTATATTTATTTAGATACAGAAGAACGTAGAAACTTCGCTCAATTGGATCATGAATATTTAATAGAACAGGTTCAATTTACTGGAGTTGAAAATAAAAATAAATTTATTATGACATTTAATCATCCTATTAAGGCATTATTTTGGAATATTTATAAAAATGATTCATCATCTTCAAATAATAATGTATTGAATGTTAATGATTTTAAACTTACATTAAATGGTCATGATAGATTTACTTCACAACCATATGATTATTTTCATTTAATTCAACAATATGAATGTAATTTAGGTAATAATTTTACTATGCATAATATAAATAGAACTTGGACTTTTGATTGTAATAGAGCATCAGTTTCACATAATACTGCTTTATATTCATTTTGTTTACATCCACAAGAATTTCAACCTTCTGGAACTTGTAATTTTTCTAGAATTGATACAGCAGAATTAAATTTTACAGGTTTTGATTCAGTTAATCATTCATTATATTTATTTGCTCTAAATTATAATGTATTCAAGGTTATTGGAGGTCAAGGTGGATTAACTTATGCTAATTAATTTTATATAATATTTAAAACTTTTTTTATATAATTATATTAATGACAGGTAGTTTAATACAATTAATATCAGTTGGACAACAAGATAAAGAATTAATTGGAAATCCTGAAATATCCTTTTTTGTAAGTGCCTATAAAAGATATACTAATTTTGAAAAACGTCAACATATAATTAAATCATATAATTTTAAGAGTCCTAGATTGGATAGAACAGCTCCAAGTTCGGAAGAAATTAATGTTTCATATGAACTTCCAAAAGGTCCAGATTTAGTTCAAGAAATGTTTTTAAAAACTAATATTAAAATAAATAATTATATAAATAATTTTTCATTAATTAAGTTATTATCTTTGAATGAAATTTCAATTACTGTATCAAAAGAGAATTATGATTCTAATCCAATAAAAAAAGATAAATTTATTTATTTTAGAAATGATATATATAATTTTGAAAATGATGAATATAAAAAAATAATCTTAAAAAATACTGCTTATAAAGTATATCAAGAGGTTGTGACACAAACAACTGATACAACAATAACACAAACTATTAAAGTTTTTAATGATTCTACTAATACAGCTTATTCTACACTATTAAGACTATTTAAATATAATAATAATAGTTATGTACCAATAGATCAAGATATAATCTATATAGTAAATACATCATTAGATAAAGATTTAAGTAATATAATAAAGGAAGTTGATATTAAAATAGGTGGTTTAGTGATAGATAAACATTATTCTCAGTGGTTTGATATTTATAATGAATTATTTGAAACAAAACATTTTATAAGAGAATCATTAAATAATGATTTAGCAATTAATAATATAGTTGATGATTTCAGTAAAATAACGATTTATATTCCTTTGCGATTTTGGTTTAATAATAATCCAGGATTAGCATTTCCATTAATTTCTTTACCATTTGATGAAATAACTATTAATTTTATTTTAGATAATAGAATAGGTGATTTTTATCAAATAATAGATCCAGATTTATTGGCAAATTTTATATATTTGGATAAAGATGAGAGACTTAAATTTAAGAATCAAAAATTGGAGTATTTAATCGAACAGGTTCAATCAAATGGAATTCAAATAAATACATCAGAAAAATTAACATTTAATTGTCCTATAAAAGCGATTTTTTGGGTTATATATAATGGATATAATAATCAAAATTGTTCATTAAAACTAAATAATCATTTTGTTTTTAATAGACCTCCTAATTATTTTCATTTAATTCAACCATATGAATCAAAATTAGGTAATGGTTTTACGATGAATACATCAACAAGAAAGTGGACTTACAATTATTCTAAGTTAGATGAGTTTCATAATATTGGAATGTATTCATTTGCTTTAAACACATCCAAATATCAACCATCTGGTTCTTGTAATTTTTCTTTAATAGATTCAGCAATATTAGATTTTAAGAATATAGTTAGTACATCATCATCTATTTATAAAATATATGTATATGCTATTAGTTATAATTTATTAAAGATAGAAAATCAAACAGTATCATTATTATTTTATTAATTAATATAATCAAATTTTTTTTATTTTTTCTAAACATTATATTATAAAATGGGTGGAGGTTTAATGCAATTAGTCGCTATTGGTGCCCAAGATGTTTTTCTTACTGGAAATCCTCAAATAACTTTCTTCAAAGTTGTCTACAAAAGACACACTAACTTCTCAAAAGAAACTATACAACAAAAATGGTCTGGCAGTGGTATTAGAAAAACTTGCACTTTATCAAGAAATGGTGATTTAGTCCAAGAAATCTATATGCAAGGTACTGAACAAACTTATGGTGGTTTAAAAAGTGTTGAAGTTGAAATTGGAGGTCAAAAAATTGATAAACATTATGGTACTTGGTTAGCTATTTATGATGAATTATTCGAAACTAATCGTACTTTATCTGCTGCGATTGTAGGTGATTTTTTACCTTTACAATTCTGGTTTAATAGAAATCCTGGTCTTGCTTTACCATTAATTGCTTTACAATATCATGAAGTTAAGATAGTAGCTGAATGGCACACAGTCTCTATAACTAGTTATATTGGAAATACTGCTATAACAACTACGACTTCCGCTGCTGATAATGCTGCTAAATGTTCTGGTTTATTAGTCAACTATGTTTACTTAGATACTGATGAACGTAGAAGATTTGCTCAAGTTTCACACGAATACTTAATCGAACAAGTTCAGCATACTGGTGTTGAATCAATAGCTAATGGTGATACTAATAAATCTATTACTTTAACTTATAATCATCCTGTTAAAGCTTTATTCTGGAGTGGTATGCTTAATACAGCATACAATGCTAAATTACAATTAAATGGACATGATAGATTCAG
>MDSV01165398.1_pt1 | contig 10726 bp, 7 predicted proteins | sample 810851 | NCBI WGS metagenome assembly MDSV01 (sample SAMN05326640, study PRJNA326480) | marine metagenome | isolation source: seawater | place: Atlantic Ocean: North East | collected 2012 | reverse complement strand
TGGCTGTGAGCGTTCGGAAGATCTTCACACCAATGGCGGAGAAGATGTGCGGCAGCCGCTCGGCTTTGATGGTCACGGTGGGTAGAAACTTTTTGAAAGAGTTCCTCGTTGATCCAACCTCTTTGTTGATGGAGCCAAAGAGCTTCGGTGAGATGGTGGGGATAGTTGACTTCTGAAGGATTGAGTGAGATTAACCATTTTTTTAGTGCTGGACGCAGAGTTTCTTCTGAGAGATTCCAAAGTGCGCGTCGAGCACGGTATCGGTTGCGGTCTTCGTAGGCTTTGAGGAGGTCGAGTAATTCTTCAACGTTAGCGTCCACAATTTTGGCGGGTTTGTCGAGCGGTCGATCTTTCCAGGTAACTCTCCAGATTCGTCCTTTCCTTGAGTCGCGTCGTTCATCACGAAGAGAATATTGCATATGTCCTAGGACTGGATTGTACCAGTCGGCAACGTAAAGGGCGCCATCAGGACCAAGCTGAAGGTCGACTGGAATACATGCTTTGTTTTGGGCTTCGAATACCTTGCCGAGGCGTTTGTGATCATATGTTGTTCCTTTATCTGTCCAATCATGGATAAGAACGCCCTGAAAATTCTTGTATTGGTTAGTGAAAACTTTGCCCTGGAACTCGTCAGGCCAATGCCTACTCGAAATAAATTCTTGGCCGCAGGTACGGTTATCACGGTTTCCGTAATTGGCGTTGGCAACGTTACCGGACTCAGGTTGATTGATAAGTGATGCGTTGTTATGACGAGCAACATAGAGATGTTCTCCCCACCGATTGATCGCATAGCCCCAAGGATTCCCTCCGGGAGGGAGTCGAGAAACAATTTCCAAGCGATGAGTTCGCGGGTCAAAACGGTAGATGGCATTGTCCTTGCTGCGACGAGGTCCATAAATGGTTTCTACCTGAGTGTTATGAAATACACTTTCTTGCATATAGAGCCCTCCGCCTGGTCCCCAAACGAAGTTATGTATGGCATGGTGGCAATCTTCGCTTCCAAAACCGTGCAAAAGGATGGTCTCTTTATCGGCCTTATTGTCTCCATCTGTATCCTCGAGAAAAACAAGATTTGGCTCCTGTGAAACATAGATTCCATTCTTGCCGAACTCGAAGCCGAGTGGCAGGTAGAGGTTTTCTGCAAAAATAGTGCGTTTATCGGCTTTACCGTCTTGATCAGTGTCTTCAAGAATAATAATCTGATCGTTGGTATTGACTCCCGGAAGTGCGTGCGGGTATGAGGGCATGGTTGCAACCCAGAGGCGACCCTCAGCATCAAAATTTATTGAAACTGGATTACGAAGCTCAGAAAATTCTTGCTCTGATGCAAAGAGTTCCACTTGGAAGCCTTCTGCGATCTCGAACTTGGCTCTTTCTTGAGCAGGTGTTAGTGATGGAGAGGTTCCTCCTCGTTTACTTGGGAGCGTAGAGGGAATTTCAACTGTGGAAGAATCGTCGATCTTGGTGGGAAGGTCCTCGCCACGGGCTGCTTTCCAGATTCGTTGATCTCGAAGGCTGGTCATTTGCAGAAGTTTTTTTCGCTCAAGAGGAAAGTTGACTGTACCGTAAGGGTTTTTTCGGTCGCCATGAATATAGAAGCTATTCACGGTGCGGTACCAATCAAAGAAAGTATCATTCTTTTCCATTACTTCGGCTCTAATTTCATTGAGAGGTGCCTCAGCAGGTAGAGGAGCAAAGATTTGGTTTGGAAGAATTTTAGATGCTAGTTTTATGTATCCCTGTGAGGTAAGGTGAATGCCGTTAATTGTATAGTTCGTCTCCTTACCCTTTTGATACAACTTTTGGGAGGCGGAGTAGAGATTAACAAAATGGATTCCGAGTGAATTTGCAACACGCTCCATTGTATTTGTGTATAAAGAAAGTAAGTGATTCCGTGTGGTAGTATTGGGTACGGTGATGCCTTCACATGCGAGTGGGGAGTAAAGAACGATCTTAGGAGAAGAAAAATTGTTGTAGTTTTTGCTTTGTAATTCTTTGAGAAAACTCGTCAGATTACTTTCGAATCGAGTGATTCCTTGATTTCCCTCGTAGTCCCAAGTTTCGTTGAAGCCATAGCAGGCTAGAATTACATCGGCTTTTGCTTCGAATAGATAGTGGTGGATGTCGCCGAAATCTTTGGGTCGAGGGCGTAAGGTAATAGTATCTGCTGACCAGGCGAGGTTACGAATAACAAGGTTGTGTTTTGGGTAGCGCGCGTGTAGCCGGCTTTCAATTTCTCCGAAGTACTGCATTCGCTCTGCGAAAGTGTTACCTATCCACACGACATGATTACCTCGCTTTAGTTCGAGGGATGCTGCCTCGGTTGTATTGGTTGAAAAAAGAGCAAGTAGATAGGGGATGAGGATGCAGCGAGAAAACATCAGATTGTTAAAATAATAAGTATACAGATTTCAGGGTTTTTTTTAATTTTTTACAGGATGATGAATTTGCCATCTAATCTGGAATGTTTTCTCATCTTGTTCTCATTTTTAAGATCAAATAGGGTATTATGAGTCTGTTGAGGGTTCTTTATTTTTAAATTCTGGATAAAAAGGATTCATTTCTTTTTCCTCTTTAATTGATGTAATTGGCCCATGCCCTGGACATATTACAGTATTATCAGGTAGAGAGAAAATATGTAGCCTATTTGTTTTTAATGCATCTTGATATGACACCATGCCGCCGCCCATTGAGCCGGCAAAAAGTGCATCTCCTACGATTGCCACAGGTCGATCTAATCCATTAATGAAGTATGTTAGTCCACCTATTGAGTGTCCATGTGTTAAATATGCCGTTCCAGAGAGATTGCCTATTTGAAATTGATGGCCACAATTAATCAAAATTGCCCCATCTAGAGGTTCTCTTGAGGAAACATATACATCAGCTTTAGGGTAATTTTTTATCATCTTATCCAGATCTGCGATGTGATCATTATGAGTATGAGTTAGATAGATTGAAGTTATTTCAAGGTTTCTAGATTTTACTTCTTTCCTTAAATTTTTGGAATCTGATCCTGTATCAAAAGCTGCAGCAAGCCCAGTTGATTGGTCCCATACCAAGAAAGAATTAACCATCATATCATGCCACTTAGAATTAAAATTTTTTAAACCATGAAGAGAAACGTCTCTAGGTCTCCAAGATTTTTTTCCAGATATTAGAAGCGATGCTGAATCAAGTTGTAAGTGGGGGGCAATTGAGCGCACTACCGATTCTTCACATTTACCACTTAATAATTCTTTAATTTTGATTTCCGGTATATCAGCAAGATTAGCTAATTGCTGAATTGAAATGCCCATGCCTCTCATTGCCTTACCTACAATATCTTCAAGAAAATCTTCAATACTTATCATAAGATAAATTAGTCCAAAAAAATTAGCTCTGTGTATATAGGTTCATGGTGTTGTTACGAAGAAAACCTATTAGATTTTGATTAGATTTTCTTGCGAAATCTACTGCTAGTGAACTTGGAGCTGATATTCCAGCTACAGTAGGGATTCCGGCAGCCAAAGATTTCTGCATGAGTTCAAAAGAAATTCGGCCACTCAATAACAGAGTGTGATTTGATAGGGGAAGTTTATCGTAGAGTAATGCAAATCCAATCACTTTATCCAATGCATTGTGTCTACCCACATCTTCACGAATAATTATAATTTCTCCGTTTTGATCGAAGAGAGCACTTGCATGCAATCCACCCGTTTTTTTGAATGTTTCTTGCGCAGACAATAGCTTTTCAGGCATATCCAATATTTTTTTTTCTATGATATCATTTCTTTTTTCGAGTTTTGGAAATTCCATCATTGCTGATTCGATGGTGGCTTTTCCGCAGATTCCACAACTTGATGATGTATAAACGTGTCTTGTTAGGTTTTTAAAATCAAATTCGGTCCCTTTTGTTAAAATGATGTCTACATAGTTTCCTGTTTCCTCACTATCGTTCGCTCGACTAAGGCATTCTGATATTTCAAAAATTTCTTTAGAATTTGTTATTACCCCTTCGCTTAGTAGAAAGCCTGCAGCTAGCTCTTTATCATTTCCAGGAGTTCGCATAACAATAGCGACGCTTTTGCCTTCAACTCTTATCTCAAGAGGTTCCTCAACTGCTACCGAGTCTTCAATAAGAATTTCCTCATTTTTTTGGATTTTTCTTAGATGAATTTTCTTTGAAGGTTCAGCCATTATTTTGGTAGTTTAGGTTTTTAAAGAAATGTAATTCAGAATCTCCAATGGGTCGTTCTTTGAGGAACCTTTCTTGGATACCTTCATGAACAACATCTTGCATTCTAAATTTTTTCAGACTTAGATTTCTTTCAGCTAATGGGAGCATGCTTCTGGGGTAGACAGCAGCTAGTGGTTCGGTCATACCATTTTTATGAACAGGTACAGTGCCGCAACCGGCGTAAATTAATTCACCAAGGAAGTTTATAGAAATATTTGGTAGGTCTACCGCTAGTATTAGTATTCTATCAGCTTTAGTTGCATTAAGAATATCAACTATTCCTCTGAGTGGCCCTTGATCCTTAACTGAATCGACAATAATTTTGTGGTGAGTATTGAAGCTTTGATTTTCATTGCTTGAGATTATTATCTCAGAGGGCATTAATTGGCTCACTTTTTCAACTTGGTCCTCCCACAAAGTAGTGTTCTGGATTTTGTGAAAAGCCTTATCAGATCCAAATCTTTTAGATTTTCCTCCAGCAAGAATAGCTGCTGCAAAAGTTCCATTCATTTATTAAGCTGAGCGGTCTGTGTGAAGGCGGCCACTGGTTAGTATTTTGGCTCTTAATCCGCCTCTTCCTTTCATTGCATTTTCTGCCCCCTCTGCGACGACACCATTCATCCAGTAACAAGGGGCTGCTTCTTGTGTGCCCAGAAAATCTATACCTTGTATATTGAATTTCTTATTGATTAGTGAATTTAAATCAACCCCACTAGTGATAACATTTCTTCTAAAAACTGAAGGTGAAACGTCAGTTAATTTAAAATTTGTACAAATGTCTTTGTATACCTCCAGGGAAAAAAATGTAATTTGTCCTTTGTAGTCCTCTTTATAATTATGAAAACGGTCGCCAATAATACCTTTACCGGCCTCACACTCCACGCTATCAAGCTCAATCATGGGATTACTACCTGGCTCTTTTCCATGATGACCATAGAAGTTGTGATCATCAGAAATATATATATTATGAATAGTAATTTCGTCTAACATGTAATTGAGAAATTAAAATAGTTCATTTCCAATGCTGTCGTTTTTTTTGTTTATTTTGCTAATATCGTCTTGAATGCTTCTTTCGAGATCTTCCGTCAATTTGGCTATTGAGTTCCTTCCAATTTTCCCATCCGAATTAATTCTAGACCTTAAATCAATAGGTGTTCCAATATTGGCGAATACGTCTCTTTTTCCTAGGGGTTTCTCTATTTGTGAATGGATATCTTCATGTAGTCGAATAATTGTTTCAGTGACGCGATCTAGACTTGGATTTTGTTTCGCGTATCCCCCTGAATATCCCAATATCCTTAATGCTAACATCGCCTCAGCTGCAATATTCTCAAAAGTTTTATGTTGATCTTTATTTTCGGTATCAATTCTCAATGAATGAATTTTTGATCGAATTTTTCGTATTCTTGAAACTGATTCCGTGTCCTTCTGAGAAGATATATTAAGTTCATGTTCTAATTTTTGAATTATATTTTCCGAGGTTCTTTCTATTAGATGCTCAACATCAATATTCTGATTGGGAGTTTCATAACCATGATCTTTTAATTCCTCCGCCAATGTCAATATGCTGATTCTAGTTATCTCATCAAGAATAGGTTCTTCATTTGATAAGGTATCCTTAAATTGTTTAGCTATTGATCGTAGTTTATTTAAGGCAGTTGATCTTACATCTTCGATGTGGGTGTATTTTAATGAGATGGGAACTGCGTAAACAGGTTCATCATTACCCAATTTCATTTGTGCCCTGAGTGCTATGAATGCTGCCCCTTCCGCAAATGGTGTTACTCTATCATTACAAAGGTAAACATTGCCCTCGGGAAATATGACAAGAGGGAATTTCCCTTGTTCGATGATTTCTCCTGCACATTTCATTGCTTTACGATCACTTGCATCTCTATCAATGCTGAATGCCCCTATTCTTTGCATTATCCAAGATACCATTTCGCTTCTTGCGAAGACATCGTAAGCAGCCATGAAAGCAGGTTTTACTCCTATCCTTCTACATATCTCATTTACGACTTGTGGGTCACTGTGCGTGGGATGATTGCAAACAATAATGTATCTAGCTTTTGGGTTTTCAGCTGTTTCCAAAAGACCTTTTTTTCCTGTTAATCTAATTTTTCTTATTAGGTGATTTCTACTAGGTAGTCCAATGAAGCGATTAATTAATCTTCCAAGACCGATAATTAAACGATTTGGTTTTGGGGGAACAAATTTGTAGGGTAAGTCGCTAAATTCTAGCATAACCAAAACTATAATTAAGAGTGAAGATGATTACAATTTTAGTTTTTGATGAAATTCTTGTAAGAATGCAATCATCGAGCTGTAATTCCCAAGGGTTCCAATGTCAGTTACCTCATCACATGACTGTTTTCTTGTATCAGCTAAGTTCATGAAATCTCTTACAATTTTTGGATCTTTAATGAATACATTTAATTCGCCTGAATACTGCATTGAGAAAATTGACAAATTCGCTGAACCGCTCACTACTATTTTTCTGTCAAATGCCAGCATTTTAGAATGTATCATTTTCGAGGAGAGATAAATTTTTGCGGAGCTATTCTTCATAATAAGTTCTGCTCTCTTGTAATTATTTTCATTACCAATATTGGCTGCCTTGGATAATATTAAATCAACTTTCACATTTCTATTCGCTGCGTTAATAATTGCTTCATCTACGTCGTGGTCACCAATGTATGCAACTTCCACATAAATATTCTCCTTTGCTTGATCAATGAGTTGAATTAACACGGGTTTAATCTCAAATCGGTTCTCATTATTCATTGGTTGGTTGAAAATGAATTCAATATTTTGATCTAGATTATAAACTCTCTCGCCTGCCATTCGTGAATGAAAATGTTCACACAAATCATTTTCTTCAATGTGAATCATGTAATCATAATAATCTCGGTGTCTTTCCTCTATATTAATACTGCCAGTAACTAATCTCTTATTATCAAATAAATAATACTTCTGATGGGTTTTTACCTTCTTGATCCATTCGATGGTTACGTTTTTTTTGTTTGTTAATTCAAGACCCGCTCCATCTATGAAGTCATCTTCTACAAAAGTTTTTGGGAACGTTCGGCGTATTATGTTCCACCAAATTCGTTTTAGCTTTGAAATCTTACCTGGTAAATATGATTTACGATTCATTTCTATCCATTCGTACATCAAAGCTGAATGATCCTTTTTAATATGAATTTTTACTCCTCGATCTGCTGCTTTACAAAGAGCATTACCAATAGCATTTCCGATGGCATCAGAGCGCCATACATACATGTGAATTTCTATATTTGATTCAGCTGTATTAATTAATTCAATAATTCTACCAAATGTTTTTTCAGCTCCATCTACATCATTGGTATTATTGAGTATTGATACATTCATTTATTTAATAATGAGTCTTCAGAATTCTACCTACTTCACTAATTGTTTCAGAGTCTGTGTTTAAATCATGCCAAGCAGCTACAGTTAATTCTGAATCAGAGTTTATAAGTTGAGCGCTTTCATAGGAAACCACAAAATCACTTCTGGATTCTAATTTCTTCCACCAGGCTAATTTTCCGATCCCTATGATACTATGAGTTTTAATTCTTGGATCGATTGGTGCTGAATGCATAAATCTTATAAATTCCGATTCTGGTCTTAAATTATTAATGCTCTTCATTCGTGAGATGAATTGTTGGTCATTAAATGAAATGTCTGGGTTTAAGCTGAGTGAATTTATGAAAGTTTCCTGTATTTCGAATGGAATCTGGATTGCCGAACTAATCATTCTGGCGATACCTGAAGAAGCGATCTCAGCTCCACGGTGAGGAGTTGCAATGAAAATACTCCTTGTTATAAAGTCTTGGGAATTGAAGTGGAACATTTTCTTTGCTAAGTCTGTCGATTTAGGGGTCATTCCGGAAATAGTTGATCCGGACGGTAGCCAATCTTTGAATGTTTTGTTACTTGTTGAGCTTAGTAGTCTTGCTATTATCCCGCCCATGCTATGACCTACAAGTACCATATTATTGAGGTTTTTGTTGTTCCCTTTTGGATCATAAAAATCTCTCATAGAATTGAGCTCATTCCTCAATCTCATTGTTGAGTAGAGAATTGGAATCCCTGTTGGATAAGAAAAAGTCCAAAACTGAAAACGATTTCTAATTTTTGGATCAGATTGCAATTGATTTATCAAATTGACCCATGTAGATGGGTTTGATTTAAATCCATGAATTAGGATGACTGGTATTTTGTTAGGATCAAAGGGGTTCATCCTATGCAATCCGATGCCGTCTATGTATTGATTGGTTTTTATTATAGCTGTTATCTTAGGAATTAATTTTGCTCTTCGCGTTAAATAATTGATAGGAGCTGTAAAGTCCTTTGCAATTTTCTTAGAAGAGTTCTTTGGATCGAGTGTATCGAAAAGCTTTATTTTAAATTCGGTTTCATTTTTTTCTATATGCGCAGTGACCGGCATGACTTCACCTGCTTTCATTAGAAAGCGATCGTCCTCATTTTTTTTCAAGAAGACCAAAGGTGTTCCTTTTCCTTTAGATTCATTCCAATTGCTATTCCAATTTTTACGAATTACCGCACTTGATCTTATAACATAATCGAAATCATTCGGGTTGACCGAATCTCTTCCCACCCATTCGAATTCAATGAGTTTTTTTTGATTCTTAATAGGACTAATTAATGAAGCTACAATTCTTGAAGTTTTTCGATCTTTCTTCAGTTTTGATGTATTTTCTTTAGTTGCATTAAAAATGGCAGCTTTGATCTCTTTTATTGATTTATAAGGTTTAGATTTTTGATCAGGGATTGAACAAGAGGTAAAAAAAAGAGATAACAAGCCTAGGTAAAACCAACCGCTAAAAATGATGTGATCAGACCTGTTTTTCATTGTTAAGTTATTATTTTATCACACTGTAAGATATAATTCACTTGCTTTGATTTGTATTCTCAATTCATGTTAATATTATGAAGATTATCTCTAGGTTTCTATCTATTAAAGTTGCACTAATTTTCTCTCTTATGCCTTTACAAGGAGGAGAGATATCCTTTAGCGAAGATTTAACAAACGATGAAAGCACTGGAATTAGTTCACTTAATGTTTATAGTCACGCTATTAGTGGTGGTTCTGAGGTAACTATAAATGGGGTTAATTTTGAGCAACTCGATAGCAACCAAACTCCATCTAATTTTGATTGGGAAGTTTCTTCTGTAAAAAATCAGCTTCAAAATAACAACGGTGGATGGGACCCCTTCTCTGGTGGAGTCGAAGGAATTGGTTTACAGTCTTTACTCGGATCTTTTACTTTCAATAATGATGGTGAACCTGGATCTAATCAGACGTTTACTTTAACTGGGTTAACTCCTGATCAGGAATATGAAACTCGCATTTATTGTAGGAAATGGTCAGACGGCAGTGAGAGGACTCAGGAAGTAACCTTTACGGCAGGGGATCAGGAAAGTGATTCAATAAATTTTGCTGAGGATCGGCCAGAAGAAGATCCGATACTGGTATCAAGTAGAGACAGTGCATACTATATTTCATACATATACAATGCAGATGCCAGTGGATCTTTATCAATAAGATTTGATGTTTCAGGCGCGCCTGCCACTGGGAGTTTCCATATGTATGCTTTATCAAATGAAGAATTAGGCGATCCCTTTTTCTTGGTTTCAGCTGAAAGCGATGAGTTTGTTTATGAAGTAGAGGAGGATGGGTTAATTTCTAAACTGGTTGGAAGTTATGACGGTGAAATTGAGGAAACTGAATTCACTTTTGTGGAGGGTGATGGTGATGATGACAATAGTTTATTTAAAATTGAAGGTGATGAATTGAGGGCAGGAAGTTTTGATTTCAGCTCCGATGAGGATGGTACTGAGTATTATGTGAGAATTAAAGGAGTGGGTGGAGAGAGTGAAGAAGAGGGTGAGAGAGCTCTAGTTTTTAGATTGATAGGGGAGAAAGAGCCAACTCCATTTACATTTGTGGGTCCATTAACAGATGATGAAAGTAGTGGAATTAGTCCTGAAAATAATTACACACATGCCATTAGTGGTGGTGGAGCTGAGAGTGTTAACGGTGTAGAATTTGAACTTCTTGATAACAATGTCACGCCAGATAACTTTGCTTGGGATGTCTCATCAATTAAGAATCAGATAGATAATAATAATGGTGGATGGGATATTGGTTCCAGTGGAGTTACAGGTCAGGGCTTATTAGACTTACTAGGTTCTTTTACTTTTAATAATGATGGTGCCGTTGGGTCTAATCAAACATTTACATTGAGTGGTCTGGATCCAGGAGGAGCTTATGAAATAAGGCTCTACATGAGAAAATGGGCTAATGACACCCAGAGACAACAGCTCGTTGAATTTACATCCGGAGAAACAACTGATTCGATTACCTTCAGTGAAGATCATCCAGAAACCGAGCCTATTGAAATGCAATTTAGGGATGAAGCATTTTATATGAGTTATGATTATATTGCAGGTGCTGATGGAGAC
>MDSV01075370.1_pt1 | contig 10726 bp, 5 predicted proteins | sample 810851 | NCBI WGS metagenome assembly MDSV01 (sample SAMN05326640, study PRJNA326480) | marine metagenome | isolation source: seawater | place: Atlantic Ocean: North East | collected 2012 | reverse complement strand
GGTGAGTTTAAACCTTACCTGCAGCTTGATGGTAAAGGGGTGTTAAGCGCTGTTCATGGCATGAATCAACCTATGCGTCTACGTATTACGATAGATGGTGAAGAGAGCGTGACATATAGTAACAACTGGGACTATCGTCACCTTATCTGGGGTTACTGGATGCAGGGGTCGGCCGAAGGGTCGGCAAATGGTTTCTTTTTCTATAAAGGAAGAGAAGCGATTACCGATGAATACCGGCAGAACTTCTTTAAGGGTGGGGTTCATTTTGAATCTCAACTTAAAATAGAATACGCTAACCGTTACAGCTGGAGTTCTAGACAAACGCTAAGTTGTGATTATTTACTAGGAGATGAGACATGAGTGGTGTCAAAACTATAGTGTCGACCGAGAACCTAAGTCGACCCGGTGAGGAACCGGCTGACGGTGATCAGATAAGGCACAAATATTCTGACGGCACCGGTAAAGTGATTGTCTATCAAGAAGGAAGCATAGGTGTAGATACAAGCGATACTTTCATCATCACTGTTGCTGCGTTTCTAGATCGGTTAGATATAGATTCAAAGTTAGACACGGTGTATGCGTGGGCGCAGGCGGGTAAGAGTGCAAATCCCCCAGACATGACGCTTTACAAAAACCTGACTAATCTTAAGCAACGACGTTATATAGACTTGAACGATCCTCGTCTTCGTACCGTTATTGAATCGCTTAACCTCTACACCGAAGATGACCTTACGGCTATCTTTGCTCCAGCCACGTTTATTGAAATCCCAGCGGGACTATAAGGAGATGCTGTTATGGCTTCAGTGACCACCCCCGGTGGAACCATATTAAAACCGGTCCAGCTGCGACGGTCTATTACTCCTAATGCGGTACCAACACCAGGTATTGTAGAAGAAGGTGAACTTGCAGCTAACATCAAAGATCTAATACTTTATACTAAAGATAACGAAGGGAATATCGTTAAATTAGGTCAAAATTACGATGATATATTAGCTGCGCATTTTCAAGCTAAAAACCCTCATGGGACTACCAAAGCGGATGTGGGTTTAAGTAATGTACCCAATGAGAACTTAAAACCTCTGTACTATTACAACTCGGGCTCTCGTACGCTTAACACGCCGCGTATCATGACGCGCATGGATTATGCAGCGGCAGCTAACGTTACCTACACGATAGATGCCTCTATGTATGCTGTTGGTGACCAGTTTGAAATTGCCCGTTTAGCAGACAGTGCTGGTGAGATAACTATCGCATTGAACGCAGGCGATTGGCTAATAGACGGAGCACGTAGCGCCACCGACCTACGCATTAATGAGCAGACGTTCATGGCCATTCTAACAAAAGCACAATCTGACCTATGGACTGTTAAAGTTCAATATGTCTAACGTTTTATTAATTAGGAGTATCTACTCATGACTAAATTAGCCAATCGGCTCCCCGATAGTCAACCGCCTCTGTCGGCTGCGGCGTTTAACGCACGACGTGACATTAACCGTGATAAATACGCTGCGTCGGGCTACATCGAACCCGGTAAACACTACGAAGGTAGTAGTGTCTTTTCATATGGCGCTGGCGGTATGTGGACTACCACTACGTTAGTAAACGCCATGCGCCTTGGCCGTAATAGCAAAGATGGCAGCGGGGTATCTTCTTCTGGTAACCCTATATTTCATGTCGATGGTCTAGTGCTTGAAATGAGAGGATTAAACTGGCCTTCAGAAGAGAATAACCAGATTAATCTCCCTGATGCGCCTATGGCGCAGATAGAAACTACCACATTAACTACTCGCGACTATGCTCAGGGTGATCATGTGGTAGTAGGTAACGACATCTACGTTTGTATCCATCCAGATGGTTCAAAGGAGGGGGATGTACTATCTAATGCTGATCTGTTTGAACGTGACGATGTAGTAAGCCGAGAAGACTTAGTTGGATTAGAAGTATTCCTAGTGCAACTTGGTGATGGTGAGGGTTCCATTGACGCAGTCTATCCTTACGGCAATGTACAGTATAGACCAACCGCTGTAGATAATCAGTTTTCTTTAAGTACAAACGCTATGCCTCAGAGCTATAGCGCAATGTATTTGGGCGATACGACCACCACTGGTCGTGGTCTTAAATGGTCCACGTTAACACCAGAACAGCGCAACTTGTGGGCTCAGAAGTCTTCAAATAACATTTATATTGAAGATGGTAAGTACTATCAATGGCAGTATCGCGCAAGAGTTATCCGTTCACGGGGCGGTAGTTGGAAAGTTGCCACTGCTTGGGATACCACGGCATCGTCTTTAGAAGATATTCGTAACTCTAGTCGTGATACGCGATACCGCTACGCTTCACCTCAAGGTAAGATGATAACGGCTATAGCTGAGCATAGTCATGAAGCTGATGATCCTTCGTTCAACTACTTGTTGACCACACTACATCCATCGTTCCCGTCTAACGCCAATAGAGGCGTGGTGGTAACCAGTTATGGTTATAATGGTAATGACGCTATTAGTGAAGATGTTGTATATTTCCTTTCTTTAGCAAAAATAACACGACTAAATGAAGGTGGTTACCACCCGGTCTATAACCCGATGGGGACTAAGACTTTTCGTCGCCAAGACATCAACGGTGATAACCGTTGGGATAATGTTAATACATTCCAGCCGTCTAACGTGGCTGAGTGTTTTAAAATCGGTGAAGATATTCAATCGGAAGGGTTTTACCAACATTCTGGACTATCTGGCAGTGCTCGCTCAGGACATCCCCAAGACTACCGTAGCGATGTAATTTACGATTGGCAGGTACAAGATTTGCGTATGGACGCGCATGGTTATCAAGAATCTCCTGATGATTTTGCAAACAAAGTGCTTTATAACGGCTACCAGGCCGATGAAGCATATCAGGTCATGCGTTTAATAGACACGACGATAGAAGAAATTATTGATAACTTTAGTTATTATGTTACTGATAATATTCTAGATGAATGGGGTATTGAGGGTGCGTATCAGGGAGGCGGTTATCTTTATAATAAAGATAAGCAAGAATTACTGCCTGTAAGTATTTATCATCACAGTAGTGGCCGTATATTAATTCAGCCATTAAAAGATGAAATACTTCCTGAGACTATAGACCGTTTCTACTCTAGCAGTTTGTTAAAGACAGGTGATCGTCTTTCGTGGAATGTGGGTGACGCTGTAACCTTTATAGGTTACAAAGAAACAGTACATAAATCAGCACTAATGCAGTGTACTGATGTCATTGCAACGCCTGAGCGGCTAATAGAAGCACTTAACACTTATGGTGTTGATCGCCTCTTTGCAGCAAGATGGATCCCTGCCGATTTAGGTTCCAATGGTACTGCGGGGGTAGAGTGTAAAGCGCGTCGTCGTGTTGTCAATCCAGTAGAGACAGCATATGTCGTTCGTGAAGATATCTTCACTGTAAACACCGAATATACGGCTCAGTTTGAATCAGCTAGTAATAGTGCGATTATAACCGAAGGTGCTGACACCATGTTGTTATTTCAATACACCTCACCAGGCACATTGCTGGATCGTGCAAACTTCCCATTTCGCTTTTTAGATGCGGAATTTGGTTCAGTGTGGGCAAGTGATTCTAACTATGCTGATCAGGGAGGTACTTGTAGTTTTAACATGATTGGTCACGTCCCTACTGGTCAGAACTATGCTGAAAGTATAGCTTATCAAATTCAAAAGGTCGGGATGGAATTTAGCGACATCAGAGAATTTGTTAACGTTAGCACTGGGGCATATTCTGAGATTAACCATGTTGATATAAATTACTCATTTTTATCTAAAGGTGTTAAGTTTGCGCCGTTTTTCTCTTTAAGAGAAGACATGCAGTTGGTCTATGGACAGGCTATGTTTAAGGGCGTCAACCCTAGTGTAACTGATAAATCATACCGTACCATTGATGTATCTTTAAGCGAGTCGGTCACCATTAGTAAGGGTGAGCGTATAAAACTCATTAATCTCAACAACTCTTCACTAGAAGGTTTGTATCTGATAGTTTTAACTGACTTTACAGCAACGTGGTCACCTAGTGCGTTTGATGGATTTACTTTCGATTACGACGACGGAAGAGTATACGGCGCTGGCGGTCATGTGTGGACGCGTGTTATGCTTGATCCAGTATCGGCATCTGGTGATAATTCTGCAATTGAACCAACGTCAAACATAATATTTGTAGAAGATTTAAATGGTGAAGACGTTGCACGAGGTACCATGATTACACGAAGACCTTTAGGTTTCTTACCTAAGCAGAAGCGTCGTAACAAAATGTAATTAAACTAATAGCTGGGGCTGTAAGGTTCCGGCTAACTTTGGAGTATTGATCCATGGGAAATTTAGCTAACCGAGTCCCTGGTGCTTTAAAGGCACTATCGAGAGCTCAGTTTGAATCAAACAGACAACAAGCCAGAGCTAACTTAGCGTGTTCAGGCATGGTGGAGTTTGGAAAACATTATGTAAGTAACAGTTCGCATAATGCTGGGGAAGGTTTATTTGCATTTCCAAATGTACCTTTGTCAATCCAGTCAGGTCGCGATAAAACACTAAGCGGGGCGTCTGGTAAGAGTGTTTCAGATTATCCAATTTTAAATATTGACGGCCTTACTATACACGTTACTAACGCGAACCGCGTGTCTGGTGCGGTGAACTGGAAATTACCAGAAGCGCCGTCAGCGCAAATTGAAACATCCACTACAACTTCTCGGATTTATAAGCAGGGAAATCACGTAGTGGTTGGTAATGTTATCTACATCTGTGTTAGCCACGACGACGTACCGTCTGGTAGTAACCTGCTCGATGAAAACTTGTTTGAAACAAGAGAACTTGTTACTCAAGAAAACTTAGTAGGCGTTGAAGTGTTTTGCGTAGAGTTAGGGAAGGATATCGACGTTGTCTATCCTACTGGTTGTGTGCAAAATCAAACATTAGAATGGAATGGATTTACGCTTGATAACACGCTTCTACCTAGGGCTTATAGTGAGTTGGGTGACTGGCAGGGTGATGAGGCTGAGGCGGGTTATGGTCTTACCTGGTCAAGTATGGATGCGAGTGAGCGAAACATATGGCTAGCTGACCAGAAGAATAACATCTACGAAGAAGATGGTAAGTTCTTCCAGTGGCAGTACCGTTTAAAGGTGACTGAGGGTCAGGGTGAATCTTGGTCAGCGGAACGTGTTACTAGTAAAACTAATAGTGCAATTCGTGCCAGTAGTTCTAGAACCGCCTCACACAGTTCTTTGTTAAGACTGCGTGGTAAGCGCACGTTAAGTGATTTTAAAGACATAGGGCCTGATAATGGTGCTATTGTTTTTACATATCTACATTCTAGCAGACCGACAGAAGTGGATTGGGGTGTAGCGGTTACACGTGAAAATAACGGCGCTGTGACTGGACCAGTAACTGATTCATCAATGGCGTATTATCTACCTATTGCGACAGTGACCAGGTATAATAAAGGCGGTTATCATCCTATATTTAATCCGATGGGTACCAGTACCTTTAGACGTCAGGATATCAACGGTAATAATGCGTGGTATTATAGCGAGGTATATAAACCTCAATCTGTGGCTGATTGTTTTAGATTTACAGAAGTAGAACGGACCGAAGGTGTATTCCCATATGCGGGTAATTATGATTCTGGAAAATCAGGTCATCCCATGGGTTACGTGCATGATATGGCATATGCGCATTTGGTTAACGATCTTCGTTATAGCGCATACGGTGCTAATATCAATCCGGAAGATGTTGCCTTTGATCTTACCTTTGGTCTAACACCGGGATGGGAAGCTGTAAAGCGAACGGTATTCCATAAAACCACCATCACAGAACTCCCTAATGACGTTCGTGTAGTGTTAGCTTCTCTCCCTTCTGACGATTATGTAGGCGGGGGCTGGCTGTATAACGTGACCAAAGATATTTATTCACCATGCATGCGTTATAATACATCTAGCGAATATTTGCAAACACTATCGCCTAGTATTAATCCTCTAGGTATGCAGCCGGGTCTAACTACTGCAACTGGATTAGGCGTTGAGCCCAGAGAAGGTTCCTGGGAGGTAGGTGATGAAGTAGTATTGGTCATGTATGAAAACACGCGTACCTATATGCGTAAACATCTACAGACCGACGTCATTGCTACTCCTCTTAATATCTTTAACTGGTTGCAGGGTCAGGGTACGAATGAGGTATTTAACCTTAATTGGATACCAGCTATCCCTGACGGATCGCTTAAAGAATTTAAAGCAAATCGACGTGCCGTTGCTGTTGTTTCAGAATCCCGTACCAGTAATGACGGTGGTGAAAATTGGATAGGTGATTCGTCTTTTATAGACAATTTCTTATTAGCGCCTAACTCTAATACTAGAGAAATGTACGCTAATCAAATCCAACTGATTCAGTACGAGTTTAACTCAAGAACTATTGGATACGATGAAGAAGATGTTAATGCTCAAACCCAGTTTACTAAACTACCGTTTAAAGACGGAACATTTAGTAGCGTGTGGGCGACAACATCTAGCGATGATGCCCAGGGCGGTCTGCTTATGCAGAGCGTGCTCGGGGAGGTAGCGACAGGTAATAACTCAACACCGCTTCGCTATTCTTTGGAGCGCCATGGGTTAAAGTATCGCAGAGGTGAATATCTCTTTGACGGCTCGGTTATTCAACAAATAGCCCATACTGAAATCGATAATCTTGATGCCTCGCATGGTGTTAAATACTTTGTATCGATAGGGTTCCATGAAGATTCTGGTCTAGTTTTTGCTCAGCTTCATTTTAAGAAGCTATTCTATCAGGCCGAGCCGGTTCCAGTGCAGACGATAGATCTATCTACAGCCCCATCCGTAGACCTTAAACTAGGTGATCGTATTAAGTTAATTAACACTAGAAATTCAGACATTGAAGGTGTTATTTTATCCATGCTACGTGATTATGCGGGGACTTGGGCTACTGCAACATTTGACGAGCACCACATCAATTACGATGATGGACGTGTCTATAGGGCTAACGGTACCAATATGGGCATTGCGGAACTAGCACCGATTGGCGTGTTTGGCGATGATGGTGAATTTGTTAGTCCGTCAGGTACAAGTAGAATAGATTATTATCAAGACTTAAATGGAAATTTAGTCATGGTAGGGCATCTTCTTGGTGTTAACCCGTTAGGGTTTTTGCCTAAAAAGAGTCGTCGTTAATTTAACAAACCCATGGGGAGGATAACCTCCCCTCAATTGGAGTAAGATTCATGACCCAATTAATTAACCTTTTACCTGACTCAGGTAAGGGAATGACGGTTGCTGAGTTTGAAGCTATCCGTGAGCAGCGTAAGAATTCGTTTGCATGCTCTGGTTACATAGAGCCCGGCAAGCATTATGTGGATTCGTCGAATGTTGTTGTAAATCAGGGAATCTGGTGTACTACAAACGGCGGCCCTTCTAATACGTTTAGGATGGGTAGAGGCGTTAACGATACGAGTTTGTTTGGTGAAAGTAATACAATCATGCCGGTGTATAACGTTGACGGCTTGCGTATTGTACAGGATCTTGTAGGTGCTTCCGCACGAAACAGCATCCTTTTACCAGAAGCCCCTACCGCAGAAGTAGAAACGTCCACCACTACCACCCGTGACTACGCACAAGGCGATCACGTGGTTGTCGGTAACGACATCTATTTGTGCATCACTGCCGCACCAGCCGGTATGTTGTTGACAGATGTTACTTATTTTAAATCTGTTGACATTATATCGCGTGAAGATCTAGTCGGAATGGAAGTCTTCTTAGTTGAAATTGGCGATGAAGTTGGACAAATACCTGCAGTATTTCCATTAGGTAATGTTCAATATAACGGCAATAGCAATGATAGTAAGAACTACACTGACGGCGTCATGCCACAAAGCTATAGTGCGTTTGGCTTATGGGATAACGTGACTTGGGGTAGAGGTTTCATCTGGGATGAGATGAGTGAGGAACACAAAGCACGGTTTATCAACGACCCTGATAATAACATGTACCGTGATGGGGACCGTATCTTTCAATGGCAGTACCGTTTTAGAGTACTACCGTCAGTAGGCGATGATTGGCGTTATAACAGCGGTTTTGACGACTATGCTAATAACACCATTCGTAATCGCGGGACGTATGTTCCATTAGGTGTTTCTGCGCAAGGTCAACGTTTAGAGCCGTTACCGTATAACAGTGGCGGTTATTTTTACCAGATAAATGCTGCTCTTCGTATTGAAAATGTCGATGCAGGTGTAGCGGTATCCACACCGCCTAACACATTTGATCGTCCAGTCTACTGGATGGGTATTGCGCGCGTAACGCGCTTAAACAAAGGCGCTTATCATCCTATTTACAATACATTAGGTACGCTACTGCACGCTCAGACCAACAGCGGTGGTAGTCAATGGGATTCTTCAGCGACAGGTAAACTAGCTACTAGTATAGCTGATTGTTTTACCAGCTATGAAGACGGCGGGTCTAGAATCCGCAATGAGTATGGTGGTACTATTGCGCAAGGATCTAGTGGTCATCCACTAGGCTATAACCACGATAACATCTACGACTGGCAGGTGCAGGATCTACGTATATCAGCCCACGGCATTGACGTCGATGCCAATGCATTTGGTACTGATTTAATCTCTGCGCGTCATCGCGGTTGGGAACATATTAAAGGAATCGCAGTGATGCGAGGTACTTTAACTATGAACGACATTGAGCAAGCTGAATTTACTGTTCCTGCTTCTGGTATTATTGCCGAAAGAGGCAGCGTAGATGTAGTGCAGGGTGGTTGTTGGATTTACAATGTTGACAAAAATCAATACATGCCTGCTGTTAAAGTAAATCGTGATAGTCGTAATGATTATTACTATTACCTGCCAGAATACGTGAGTCCAACGTTATTTGAGGGTCATGCGTTTACTAATAGTTCTCGTGCTGTGTTTTCTTATGAGGGCGCTCGCCCATACGAGAGTTGGGACGTCAATGATAATGTCATTATCATCATGCCTTTGCAAACACCATACTCGCTTGAACAACTACCCGTCACGGAAGCATTTGTTAAGCCAGACGTGCTAGCTGATCTACTAGATAACTACGGGGTAGATTACGCGCCAGGTTTAATGTGGTCACCAGTACTTCCCGATGGTGGCACTAAGACTCAACAACTTTTACGTCGAGTCATCCGTCGTAATAATCACTTGTCTGTAAGTGATGATCTTGGCGGTTCTTGGTATAGTAACAATAGCTTTACTAGCACCTTCGATGCCAATGCAAATGCTGGTTCTGTTACCATGCCTGTTGGTGCAGTCATGTTGTTAGACTATAATTACGGTGCTAGCTTACTCGAACCAATGGCTATTGCTGAACGACGTGTTCTAGCTAGCGCCAATATAGGGCATGTGTTTGCAGTGCGTGCAGATGGACCAGGTACGGTAATACCGACGCTGATTGGTAAAGTAGGCCCATATAACGCTAGCTCTATCTACAGTAAGCATAGTCTTGAAAGAGCAATCCTTACCTACAACCGAGATGAAGGTGGGATCTTTACAACGACGTGGAGCGGTGATTCTATTCGCCATAGCCCTATCACAATTAAGACCTTTGGTGATTGTGTTAAATTCTTACCTTTCCTAAGTGAAGACTTAGTAGAAGGTCTGGCGTATGGTAGCGTGAGTTATCGTGAGTTGAAATATCGTACCTCTGAGAAATCTATCAGAGAGATAGACATGTCATCGTCTCAAACTCATGGTCTAGGACTGCATGATCGCTTCATGATCAAGAACTCCACTAACCCGGTGATGAATAATGTTATATTTATTGTACGGTATGCGCCTGCTCCTACTTGGAATCCGTCGGATTTTGATGGTTACACTATCAACTACGAAGACGGTCATGTTTATAACCCAGAAGGCATTATACACAGTACCTTCCAGGTAGATCCAGTTAACAACATGGGTGATGATGATGCCATGCAGTATTATCCACATCTTACTTTCATGACTAACCTTAATAACTATCGAGTCGCCCGTGGTCTTTCACGTACACTTAGACCACTAGGATTCTTACCTAAGGAGAAACGCTAATGCCGCGTCCTACTAAACCCGATCTAAGTCAATGGATCGTAACACCTGAATCAACTGATTCTGAGGGTGTTGTTACCGAAGCTACTTACGACCTAGGTCATTTGAATTACGATATTAATTACTTGTATCGTCTAATGGCTAACAACGTAGCACCATCTCGCCTTGAAGCTGCTTTTAATCAGTTTAAAGAGTTCTTGAAAGAAACGTGGGTTAACCAAGTTATCGCCACGGATAAGAAGAACGCTGAGATTGAAGCGTACAACAAAGAAGCGTCAGCGTATAACGACACGTTAACGTCTGAGCAAGAAGATTTCAAACAACCACTAAAGGACTACATCCCTTTCACCGCGATGCCTCAGCCTGGTGAGTTTGAAGACTACTTTACCGGCGATACCAAATACGCTACCTGGCGCAAGCTTAATGCGTTTGAGTTCAACGGTACCGTGTGTAGCGTAACGGAAAACGACCAGAACGGCTGGACGTCGATCGATCGTCTTATCGAGAAGCGCGAAGCGGCAGGTGCTGACTGGCAACCAATTCCGTTTAAGAACGAGAATGGTAACACGGTAGTTGTTGCAACGAAAGAAGAATGGGAAACCTTCTATTTCACTGCATGGGATAAACGTGT
>MDSV01056236.1_pt1 | contig 10726 bp, 10 predicted proteins | sample 810851 | NCBI WGS metagenome assembly MDSV01 (sample SAMN05326640, study PRJNA326480) | marine metagenome | isolation source: seawater | place: Atlantic Ocean: North East | collected 2012 | reverse complement strand
CTGTGTTTACACCGGAATTTCCGCTGATCCGCTTTGCCACAGGTGACATGTCGGCAGTGATGCCCGGCAGCAGTCCGTGCGGACGGACCAATATGCGCATTGTCGGCTGGCGCGGCCGTGCCGATCAGGCGACCAAGGTAAAGGGTATGTTCGTGCGCCCGGAACAGGTGGCAGAACTGGTGTCCCGTGATGATGCGATTGAGCGGGTGCGGGTGACTGTTGGCCATGACGGATCGGCAGATACGATGGCTGTCGCCATTGAGACAACGGCAGATGATCCGGCGAAATTCGAAGGACCTGTGCGCGAGATTCTGAAACTGCGCGGCGATATCAGCCTGTGCGCCCCGGGCAGTCTGCCGCGCGATGGTATCGTGATCGAGGATACGCGTGATCTGAGCTAGCCTGCCGCCGGCATCGCTGTTGCTTTCATTCAGGAGACAAGACCGATGTACGATTTTTCGATGACCGAAGAACAGCACGCTATTTTCGACATGGCACGCGAATTCGGTGCGACCAATATAGAACCGCATGCGGTGGCCTGGGACCAGGCAATGGAGATGCCGCGCGAATGTTTGCAGGCAGCGGCAGAACTGGGGCTGGCGGCGATCTATGTGCCTGAAGAGGATGGCGGGTCGGGGCTGACGCGGCTCGATGCAACGCTGATCTTTGAGGCGCTGGCCATGGCCTGCCCGTCGGTATCATCCTTCATGTCGATCCACAACATGGTGGCGTGGATGATCTCCAGCTTTGGCCATGACGCGATGAAGGAACGCTATCTTCCCGATCTGGTGAAAATGAAGCGGATTGCCTCATATTGTCTGACCGAGCCCGGGTCAGGTTCGGATGCGGCGGCGCTGCGCACACGGGCCGAACGCACCAATGAAGGCTGGACTGTCAGCGGCACCAAATCCTTTATTTCCGGCGGTGATTATTCCGATCTCTATGTGGTGATGTGCCGGACGGGCGATGACTCGCCGCGTGGCATTTCGGCGCTGATGATCGATGCTGGCACTGACGGTCTGGGCTTTGGCGCACAGGAAATGAAGATGGGCTGGCGCGGCCAGCCAACGGCGCAGGTGATCCTTGAAAATTGTATGGTCGGTGCGGACAGCCTGCTTGGTGAAGAAGGTGCCGGTTTCAAATACGCCATGAAGGGCCTTGATGGCGGGCGGCTGAACATCGCTGCGGCGTCGCTTGGCGGTGCGCAGGCGGCCCTGAACAAGGCGCTGACCTATACGGCTGAGCGCAAGGCCTTTGGCAAGAGTATTGATTCCTTCCAGTCGGTTCAGTTCAAGCTGGCAGACATGGAAACTGAATTGCAGGCAGCGCGTCTGTTCCTGCGGCAGGCGGCGTGGAAGCTGGATCACGCGGCCCCTGATGCAACCCGCCATTGCGCGATGGCCAAAAGGTTCGTCACCGATGTCGGCTTTCGGGTCGCCAATGAGGCGCTGCAGATCCATGGCGGATATGGCTATCTGGCAGATTACGGGATCGAGAAGATTGTACGCGATCTGCGGGTACATCAAATCCTGGAAGGTACCAACGAGATCATGCGTCTGATCATCAGCCGCTCGATGCTGGCTGAGCGCGATCAATGAGCGACATCCAGTGCCGGATCGACGGGCGGGCTGGCCGGATCACGCTGAACCGCCCCAAGGCGCTGAATGCCCTGACTCATGATATGTGCCTGGAGCTGGAGCGCGCCTTGCTGGCCTGGCGCGATGATCCGCAGGTTGATCATGTGGTGATTGACGGGGCTGGTGACCGGGCTTTTTGCGCTGGCGGTGACATCACGCGTCTGTATCAGGCGGGTCTGGACGAAGATGCTGAATATGGCCGCCGGTTCTGGCGCGATGAATATCGCCTGAACGCGCTGATCCATGAGTATCCAAAACCCTATATCGCCATCATGCACGGCTTTGTGATGGGCGGCGGCGTTGGGGTGGCGGCGCATGGCTCGCACCGGATCGTGACTGACAGCACCCGCCTTGCTATGCCCGAATGCGGCATCGGGCTGGTGCCTGATGTGGGTGGTTCACTGTTGCTGGCGCGGGCCGCGGGGCATCTGGGAGAATGTCTTGGACTGACCGGACACCGGATGACGGCGGCTGATAGCCTGTATGCCGGCTTTGCCGATGCCTATGTGCCCGAAGACAGGCTTGGCGCGCTGATATCTGATCTGGTGGCAAGTGATGATGCAGATGTCTGGGTAATAATCGCCCGGCATGCACAACCCGCGGGCGACAGTATGCTGGCCGCGCATATGGATGATATCAACGCCGTGTTCGGGGGCCATGATGTGATCGCTATACGCAGCCAGCTTGACGTCCATGATGCATTGCTGGCCACATTTCCGCGTATGGCCGGGGGGATGGCAGCAGGGTCCCCGATTGCCCTTGCCGCGACTGTGGCGCTGGTCCGGGCGGTGCGCGATGCGCCAACTATGGAAACAGCGCTTGATATGGAATATCGTTTCACCCATCGGTGGCTGGCATCGACTGATTTTGTCGAGGGTGTTCGCGCGGCCGTCATCGAGAAGGATCACGCGCCGCGCTGGCGTCATGATGATGTGGCGGCGGTACCACCAGCACTGATCGTGGATTTGCTGGCGCCGCTGGATTGACAGGAAGCAGGAGACGGGCATGAAAATCGGTTTTATCGGACTTGGCAATATGGGCGCGCCAATGGCCAGCAATCTGGCAGCGGCCGGGCATGATGTGACCGGTTTCGATGTGACCGGTGTTTCACTGGCGAATGTAGAGTTGGCGACAAGCGCCGCAGCCGCAGCCACAGGACGCGAAGTGGTCATAACCATGCTGCCTGATGGTGCGATCCTGCGCAGTGTGGCGGCCGAGATTATCCCGGTCATAGCGGCCGGATGCGGCTTTGTTGATTGTTCGACTGTTGATGTTGATTCGGCACGCGCGGTGGCGATGGATGCCGATGCAGCCGGCCTGCTGGCCGTTGATGCCCCGGTGTCGGGCGGCGTTGGCGGGGCGCTCGCCGGTACATTGACCTTTATGGCAGGCGGGTCGGCTGCGGCGTTCGCATTGGCGGAACCACTGTTCGAAATCATGGGCCAGAAGGCAGTGCATTGCGGTGACAGCGGGGCAGGCCAGTCCGCCAAAATCTGTAACAACATGATCCTGGGCGCGACGATGATCGCGACATGCGAGGCCTTTGCACTGGCCGACAGGTTGGGGCTGGACAGGCAGAAGATGTTTGATGTTGTCAGCACGTCTTCGGGATATAGCTGGACCATGAACACCTATTGCCCGGCCCCCGGGGTTGGTCCGAAAAGCCCGGCCGACAATGACTATATGCCGGGTTTCGCGGCTGAATTGATGCTGAAGGACCTGCGGTTGTCACAGCAAGCGGCGGGCAGTGTCGATGCCGATACGCCGATGGGGGCCGCTGCCACCGCATTATATGAACAGTTTGTTGAAGAAGAAGACGGGCGGGGGCGTGATTTTTCGGCCATGCTGCCGCGCTTCGAGACACGAAAGCGCGACGCCTAGCCAGCGCATCAGCACAACAAGGGACAAAGGCAGATGAGCGACACCAGAGTTGAGACCATCACCGTTGAGATTACGGACGGCGTTGCGCTTGTCCGGATCAACCGGCCAAAGGCGCTGAATGCATTGAACAATCAGGTGATGACCGAGATCGTCGCCGCCTTGCAGCCGCTGGACAGTGATCCGGCGGTTGGCTGCTTTGTGCTGACTGGCAATGAGAAAGCCTTCGCCGCAGGGGCCGACATCAAGGAGATGGCCCCGAAATCCTATACCGATGTGTTGCAGGAAAACATGTTTGCCGGCTGGGATGATTTTGTCGCGCTGCGCACCCCGAAGATCGCTGCCGTTGCTGGCTATGCACTTGGCGGCGGGTGCGAGGTGGCGATGATGTGTGACATAATTTTTGCGTCCGAGTCGGCGCAGTTCGGACAGCCGGAAATCAAAATAGGGGTGATGCCGGGCATGGGCGGCTCACAGCGGATGACGCGCGCAGTCGGCAAGGCCAAGGCGATGGATATGGTTCTGACCGGGCGGATGATGGGCGCACAAGAGGCTGAACGCGCCGGACTTGTGGCGCGGGTGATTGCCGATGATGCGTTGCTGGACGAGACCATGGAAGCCGCCAGAACCATTGCAGGCTTTGGCCAGAATGCGGTATTGCTGACCCGTGAGGCGGTGGACCGGGCCTTCGAGACACCGCTTGCCGAGGGGCTGTTGTTTGAACGGCGGGCTTTTCATTCATTATTTGCCACCGATGACCAGAAGGAAGGCATGGCAGCCTTTATGGAGAAGCGGTCACCAGATTTTACCGGCAAATAGCTGCCGAAAGATGACCCGGACCACCATGCCCCGACCACCATGCCCGGATTAACACGACCGGATTAACATGCCTGAAAAGTATAGCCTGACAAGGGAGTGACGTTATGCCAGACGCAGCAAGCCAGACCGATATCGTAATTGCCGGTGCCGCCAGAACCCCGATGGGCGCGTTTCAGGGTGATCTGTCGGCCATGGCCGCACCACAGCTTGGTGGCATTGCCATCAAGGCAGCGCTTGGCGATGCCGGGTGTGCGCCTGATGTTGTCGAAGAGGTGCTGATGGGCTGTGTGCTGCCGGCCGGGGTTGGCCAGGCACCGGCGCGACAGGCCGGGTTTGCCGGCGGGCTGGGTGAGACAGTGCCGGCATCAACCGTCAACAAGGTGTGCGGGTCAGGCATGAAGACGGTGATGATGGCGCATGATCTGATCCGTGCAGGCAGCGCCGGGCTGGTTGTTGCTGGCGGCATGGAGAGCATGACCAATGCCCCTTATCTGTCAGCTGCAACGCGTGGCGGCGCACGGCTTGGTCACGCGGCGCTGAAGGATCACATGTTCCGCGACGGCCTTGAAGATGCTTATGAAGATGGCCGGCTGATGGGCAGCTTTGCCGAGGAATGTGCATCGCGCTATCAGTTTTCCCGTGAGGCGCAGGATGACTACGCCTTGCAATCGTTGGCAAATGCCCGTGCCGCGCAGGACAGCGGTGCCTTTGACGGGGAAATCACCTCGGTCACCATTTCATCACGCCGCGGCGATACGGTGATCAGCGCGGATGAGCAGCCTGGCAAGGCGCGACCCGAAAAAATTCCGCAGCTGAGGCCGGCCTTTGCCGCTGATGGCACTGTGACAGCAGCGAATGCATCCTCTATTTCGGATGGTGCTGCGGCCCTTGTCGTGACAAGCGGGGCCAATGCGGCGGCCAAGGGGTTAAAGGTGCGGGCGCGTATTCTGGGACATGCTGGCCACGCGCATGAGCCGGGCTGGTTTACCACTGCCCCTGTGCCGGCCACCAAAAAGCTGCTCGACAGGCTGGGATGGGGCGTTGAGGATGTCGATCTGTGGGAGGTGAATGAGGCCTTTGCCGTCGTGCCAATGGCCTTTATGCATGAATTCGGGATTGCGCGTGACAAGATCAATGTGAATGGCGGGGCCTGCGCGCTGGGGCATCCGATCGGTGCTTCTGGCAGCCGGATCATTGTTACCTTGCTGAACGCACTGGAAACGCGCGGTCTGCAACGTGGCATCGCGGCGATTTGTATCGGCGGCGGTGAAGGCACGGCGATTGCCATTGAACGTGTGACGTAAAGGTGTGAAGACAGGTTGTAGCGCCTGTCATTGATTGTGCCGGGTGTAGAGGGGGATGCCATGAAGATCAGTGCGGACAGTGCTGCCATTGTTTCTGGCGGAGCATCGGGACTTGGCCTTGCGACAGCGCGGCGGCTTGCCGGTGCCGGCGCGCGGGTTGCCATTCTTGATCTGAATGAAGAGGCGGGCACGGCGGCCGCCGCCGAAATAGGCGGCATCTTCATTGCCACTGATGTCACACAGCCCGAGGCCGTGGCAGATGCGCTGGACAGCGCCCGCGCCGCCTATGGCACCGAGCGCATCTGTGTGGCCTGCGCCGGTATTGCGCCTGCCGCCAAAACGGTGTCGCGCGGCAATGCCCATGACGCAGCCCTGTTCGCGCGGGTGATCGGGATCAACCTTGTTGGCAGTTTCAATCTGGCCAGCCAGTCTGCGGCTGCGATGACAGCCAATGCGCCTGAAGGCAGTGATGGTGAGCGCGGGGTGATTATCCATACCGCATCTGTAGCCGCCTATGACGGGCAGATTGGCCAGACAGCCTATGCCGCATCAAAGGGCGGTGTGGCCGGTATGGTGCTGCCGATGGCACGCGATCTTGCCGACAAGGCGGTGCGTGTGATGGCAATTGCGCCGGGCGTGTTCAAAACCCCGATGGTCGAGGCTTTCCCGCAGGAGGTGCAAGATGCCATCGGTGCGCAGGTGCCTTTTCCCTCGCGCCTCGGGGACCCCGATGAATTTGCCGCTCTGGCCCAGCATATCGTTGAGAACAGCATGCTGAATGGTGGTGTTATCCGGTTGGATGGCGCCATCAGGATGCCCCCGCGCTAGGCCCGGTGATGCAATCGTGACACCAGGTGAACAGACACAGAATACAGCCCAGATCGATAAAGGTGCGCCGATTGCGGTCATTGATATCGGGTCGAACTCCATCCGCCTCGTGATCTATGCCAGCAGCGGACGCTATCCGTTTCCCCTGTTCAATGAACGGTCCAATTGCCGCCTTGGTGAAGGGCTGGGTGAAGACGGCATGCTGCAGGAAGAGCGTATCGCCGTGTCGCTCGATGCGCTTGCACGTTTTGCCAGCATCATGAAAAGCATGGGTGTGGTGAAGACGCATGCGGTGGCAACGGCTGCCGTGCGCCGAGCTGTCAATGCCGCCGATTTTACCGAGCCTGCCGGGCAGATTCTGGGCCAGCCAATCACTGTTTTGTCGCAGAGCGATGAGGCGCATCACGTATCACGCGGACTGACCCTGAACATGCCGCAAGCCACCGGTTACGTGGCCGATCTGGGGGGTGGCAGTCTGGAGATTGTTGATCTTGAATCGGGCAAGATGCAGCATTCAACCAGCTTTAATTTTGGCCATTTGTCCGAGGTTGGTCGCGACGAGATTGAAGCCGCGATGACGTCTGTTCCCTGGCTTGCCGAGGGTCGTCACAGCGCCCTGTACGGCGTTGGCGGATCTTTCCGCGCCCTTGGCCTTGCCTATATAGAACAGACCGGATATCCGCTGCCGGTTCTGCATGGGCTGCGAATTCCGGGACGCAGCGCCACAAGTCTGCTGAAGGCGTTCTGCCGGTCAACGCCGGATTTGTCCGGGGTGCCGCTGGGCCGCCAGAAGACAATGCCGATGGCTGCGCATATCATGCGCACGCTGCTGGACCGGATCAATGCCGACAGGATCATTGTCAGCGGCACCAGCATTCGTGACGGGCTGATTGCTGACCGGGAACTTGCCGATCTGGAAGGCGCTGATTTCCTGCATGTTGTATCATCGGAAATATCGCGCGCATCACACCGTTTTGCCGACGTGCCGGATGCGCTGTCAGCTCTGTTGCAGCCGATGTTCAGCCCGCCCGCCGGCGCCGATGCGGGCAAGGTCGCAATTGCCCGCGGCAAGTTTGAACGGCTGCTTGAAGCGGCCTGCAACCTGTCTGATCTGTGCTGGAATGAACATGAGGATGTGCGCGGTGATCTTGCGGCACGGCGAGTGCTTGGATTGCCGGTCAATTGTGTCACGCACAAGGAACGCATCTGGCTGGCAACCGCGATCTATCACCGCTATGTCGGGCGCAAGACCAACAAGCCCCGTCCGCCGGAACTGGGTTTCATTCTTAACCGTCGTCGGCGCGCCGAGGCCACCACCATCGGGCTTGGCCTGCGGTTTGCGCTGACCTTTTCGGGTGGGACAGCTGACGGGTTGAAAGGCATTCGCCTGACCAATGATGGCGAGACACTGACGCTGCATGTCAGCAAGGCCTGTGTGCGGCTGGTCGACAATCATGCAAGGCGGCGCTTTAACCAGCTGGCGCAAAGTGCCGATCTTGCGGCCGAGATCACTATGTAGGCTTGTTGCCGGTACGCTCTTGACTGCAGTCCTTTATCCGTCTGCGTTTTGCTGGCCCTTGTCGCAGGCCCTTGTAGCTGGTCCGGTATCACATTACTTTCATAGTAGGCAATCTCATCTGGAACGCAGGCGCGCAAAGCAGTTATGAACGCCCCACCTGATACAGCACAGCATGATCATCCGGCTCTCTTTTCCGAGATTGGTCGCATGCTGGATGACGGGCTGATCATCTCCAATGCCAGCGGGGAGATCCAGTCGGCAAACACGGCAGCGGTCCGCTTTCTTGGCGAAGGGTTGGTCGGTGCGCAGCTGGAAGCTGTTTTTCCGATGCAGGAAACAGCCGAATTCATCCAGTCCCGCGGTACCGAGCGCACGCTTTCCTTCATTCCTGATTCAAGCGTGGAAATGGAGTTCAAGGTCCGTATCCGGCGCATGGAAGGCGGGCAGATCATGGTCCTTGTTCTGGACATGACACTGCAGCGAAACCTTGAAAAGGTACGCCGTGATTTTGTGGCCAATGTCAGCCATGAACTGCGTTCGCCACTGACAAGCCTTGCCGGTTTCATCGAGACCATTCTGATGAACGAAATACGTGACTGGCCGACGCAGCAGCGGTTCCTGCGGATCATGGAGGAAGAATCTGGCCGCATGTCGCGACTGATCGATGATCTGTTGTCCCTGTCACGCGTCGAGGTGGATGAACATATCATCCCCGATGCAACGGTGCCGCTGATGGAGGTTGTGCGCGCGGTCATTGCCAGCCTGGAAACGCGCGCCAGCAAGAACAACATGCGCATCGTGCTTGATGACCGCCGCCCGCCGGGTGCACCGCGGCTTGTCATGAACGGCAAGGCTGACGAGATCAATGAGGTGTTCCACAACCTGATCGAGAATGCGGTGAAATATGGCTATGCAGATACCGATGTGATCATCAGTGTCAGCCAGCCGCAGGATGGCCATGTGGTGATCGGCGTTGCCAATACGGGCGAGCAGATTGCCAGCAGGCATCTGAACCGCCTGACCGAACGCTTCTACCGCGTCGACAAGGCGCGGTCCCGGCAGATTGGTGGCACCGGCCTTGGTCTGGCCATCGTCAAGCATATCGTGAACCGGCATCGTGGTACGATGGATATAAGCAGCTCGCCGCAAGGCATCACCCGATTTGTTGTCAGGCTGCCGGTGGTGGCCGCACCGGCATCTGGTGATTGGCATGGCGATTTGACCGATGATCATGCTGGCGAGACATCAGACGAAGTATCCGGCTAGGCAGGCAGTCACAAAACTGTAATCTGATCATGTCATGTGAATAAGGACGTAACCCCTGAAGAGGTAATATGGATGGCAATCCGAATCCTTGTTGCCGATGATGAACCGAATCAGCTGGAACTGCTTGCCTATAATCTGACAAGTGCAGGTTTCGAGGTTCTGCGCGCAGAAGACGGGCAGCAGGCGCTGGACATGATTGAAGAGTATCGCCCTGATCTGGCCATCATTGACTGGATGATGCCGTATATGTCAGGCATTGATGTATGCCGAACGTTGCGCGCCCGCACCGAGACAAAGCATCTTCCCATCATCCTGCTGAGCGCCCGCGGCGAAGAAGGCGATCGCACGCTGGGCCTTGATATTGGCGCGGATGATTATATCTCCAAGCCGTTTTCGCCGCGTGAGATGGTCAGCCGTGTGCGTGCATTGCTGCGCCGGGCGCACCCGTCGCTGACCGATGAGGTGCTGGAATTCCATGATTTGATCTTCAACCAGACGACCATGGTTGTGACCCGCTGCGGCACCGAGGTGTCACTTGGACCAAAGGAAAGCCGCCTTCTGGCCATTCTTATGGAACGGCCGGGACGTGTGTTCAGCCGGACGCAGTTGCTGGATATGGTCTGGGGTCATGGTGTCTTTGTTGAGGAGCGTACTGTCGATGTTCATATCTCGCGCCTGCGCAAGGCTATTTCCGTGTCGCAGCAGAATGGCGCAACCGCGCCCAACCTGATATATTCCATCCGCGGCAGCGGTTACGCGCTTCGCCAACCCCACGACGTCTCTTAGGCCGGCAGCGCGACACAGCCAGCGCGATACAGCCCGGCCATTACCGCCGGAGTATCGAAAATGACTGACAATGATGGCGCATCAGCGGGTATGAGCGGTGCGCATTTTGTCCCGCTATCAACGATCACCGGTTTATATAAGGGCAGCCTTGAGGCCTATATGCGCGACACCGGCTGCCGCGATGTGGTGATCACCATGCAGGTGACGATGGAGGTCGCCGGCAGCAAGGGAAACAGGTTCTTTGTTGCGTTGGGGGTCACCTGGAATTTCGACAGTTCCGAACCACTTGCCGATGCTGTTGCCGCCGATTGCCCACAGGCACATAAATGCCTGTTTGGCTGGGTGCCGGCGCATCGGTTCGGGCAGGATGATTTCGGCATCTATATCGATGACATCGGGGTGGGAGACACATTGCAGAACGGCATGGTGGCCGAGATTATCGAGCAGGCCGGGGTAGAGGCTGCGGTGGTGGCCCTGACCGCCTGAAGGAACAATTTCATCCGGCCAGTTTCATCTTGTCAGACAAGGGCGGCGCATGCCTGCTAGCGGTCCTTGCTGGCAGCGCTATGTGCCTTGCTGCGCGCACCGGCACACCGTTTCGAACAATACCGGACCTGTTCCCAGTCACGTTCCCACTTCTTGCGCCAGGTAAAGGGGCGCGCGCAGGTGGCGCATATCTTTGTTGGCAG
>MDSV01129989.1_pt1 | contig 10727 bp, 10 predicted proteins | sample 810851 | NCBI WGS metagenome assembly MDSV01 (sample SAMN05326640, study PRJNA326480) | marine metagenome | isolation source: seawater | place: Atlantic Ocean: North East | collected 2012 | reverse complement strand
TACTTTGAGTTATTTCTGGTGGTAAACCTATATCTGTCCATAATGCTCTGTAATCATAATGTATATGTTCAGCTCTTAATAAACCTGGTGTATCTCTAAAAAGAGAATTATGTAAACCATATTTTTCTAAAACTGAATAGCATTGTAATTGATTATAAAGATAAGTTGCATATAGTTTTTCATCTATTTCACCAGACATTAATATTTTTACAAACGCCTGTCTTTCAGCATCCTTATGATGTTGCATTGTTAATTCTTTTATATCTAACATTAATTATACCTCAGGCTTTCTATTTAAATCTATATCATATGCAATTGAACACCTATCATCTTTTGAAATAGGTACAAAATGAGGTAGGTGTGCTGGAAATATTACTAACATTCCAGTTTTCACATATAAATCATAATACGAGCTATTATACTCATTAAATTCTTTTGGTTTATCTGTTGGTACATGTGATAGTAATGAATCTGTCCATGGACTATAAAAATGAATTTTAGCATCCGTAGCTTTTGGATAATAAACTGCTGATAAAAAACTATTCCTATGTGTATGAGGAATACAGATATCAGAATTAAAATTATGATTGCCCCATGCTCTTTTTATATAAACTTCAGCACTTGTATTATGTAAACTATCTTCTAATATACTTTTAGATTTTTCTAAAACAATAGCATTTAATAGATTTAAGCAAGGGTTATTTAAGTCCATAAATCTCACTAAATCTTTATTCTCTCTATCTTGTAATTTTTTTACCTCTTCATACAAATAAGTATTATCTAAATTTGTCAATTGAAGTGTTGTAATACCAATGCTAAAAATATTTCTAGTAAACATATTAATTGACCTTTAAGTTAAAAGCAATAGATATTCTTTTTTCAGTTTTGTTTAGGTTAGGAGTTACATCATGTTGTAACCAAGACGGAAAAATATACATTTTATTTTCTATACTTTTAGGATTTATAATACCATAAGAATATCTATCTAATTTTTCAAAATTATTACCATGCCAATCATACTGGTGTGTGCTTTCGGTAGGGTGATGTAATACTATATTACCACAATCCTCTGGACATTTTACATAAAAAACACCTGAAAAAAAGGTATGTGTATGTGAATGTAAAACATTATAATCTTTAAAACCATTAATGTTTATCCAAATATTTTCTATTGATACAGATTTTTTTAAATGTAATTTTTTTGCAAAAACATTACCATGATATTCAATGTCTTCAAATAATTCGTTTAAGGGCATATGAATACCATTTAAATTTTTTGACTGCCAGCCACCCATATTTGATATTGTTCTACCTTTGTCATTAGACATCATATCTAAACAATATTTTTGCATTTCTAAAATTTTACAATTTAAATCTACTTGATAAAATGGTGTGGGAAATATATCTTCAATCATTTTCTACCTCAAATATAAAATTTACAACCAACCTTTTATCATGGTTTACAGGACAAGAACCAGAATGTAAAGTTGATGATTTAAACAAAGCACCTGTTCCTTTTTTTGGTTTACAACTATTTATTAACTTTAATTTATCGTCAAAAAATCTTGTATCACCATCACTATCATTTACATAATACAAAAATGAATATACATTTTTATTATTTTCATCCTTATAAACTCCATAGTCTTGATGAATTCTAGTATAATTATTTGATTTAAAATTAATATTAGGCACCGTAAAATTAGCTTTTATTCTAAATAGTTTTTTAACTTTAATATCTTCTACTTTTTCTACATGATTTAATATTTTTTTAATTAACATATAATAATCAGAATTAACACCTGTGTCAAAAAAATAAATAGTATGTGTAAATTGATAACTATCCATAACATTATTATCAGTATAACTTAAATGTTTATCAGCTGTTTCTGAAAAATAATACCAACCAAATTGAGTATCTAACATTTTTGATTCAATATCATCTTGTAAAGATTTAGGTAAAAAGTTATCTAAAATTTTAATCATATATTACTTACTAAAAAATTTAAGTTATAATTAAGTCTAAACTTTGTGTCTGTTTGTGTTACACTTTTATGTTGAATTTGACCATCAAAAATTGCTAATCTATTTCTTTTTGATATTATTTTTTCACCTGTTTTTAATTCAGTATAACCGTTATTTGTATTGATACAATACAAAGCCACAATATGATTTTTATTTGTGTCTATGTGAAAATTATGTTTAACTTGTTTTGTTTGATTGGTATATAAATTTGCTTTTATTCTATCACACTTGTATTCTGTATTAATTAATTTTTGATTTATAATTTCATTAATCAAAGGTAAAACTAAATCATCATATCTATCACTATTAATTTTAGTATCTTCTACAAATTGATGAAAGAAAGCAAAGTTATCATTATCATCCGAGGTTATATTACTCATACAATACCAAGGGAAGTTTGAATCTGTTAACTCGTCTTCTAACTTTTTACTAAAATCATCATTTAAAAAATTATCAATTATTTTCATTCCCATAACCTTTAAACCAATTAGGTAATCCTAAATTTGGTCTGGTATCGTACTTATTTTTTTCAGCATTTTCACTATTTACATCATTGTAATGTAAAAATACTTGACCACAATTATCTCCTTTAAATGCTTCACGCCAATGTTCTAATATAACACCTTTATAAACTAACATATCACCTGGTTTTAGTGATACTTCAATGCCTTTAGCATTACTAGAAACATAACTTTCATCTGTATAATATCCTTCTTTTTCATTTGGTTCTATAAAAATTGGCCAAGGGTCACCACCTAAATTTAAAGTAGTGGATATTTCACAACTAAATCTATCTTTATGTCTTTCAAGAACATCACCTTTTTTATATAATCTAGCATACGAATATGTTGGGTATAATTTAAGACCTGTAACCTTTTCCATTTTTGATTGAACAATTGGTAATAGTGTATCAAATGTATTGTCACCATATATTGAATAAGTATTTGGTGCTTGTCTGTCATTCCATACACCAAAAGAACTTTCAAGACCTGATATATATGTTGTTCTAAACATTAAATCGGTATTTGTTCTTTTTAATAAAAAATATTGATATAAGAAATCAGCAACATCATTACTAATAGCATTTCTTATAATTGTGTATCCTTTTGATTTAAAATCACTCATATTATACTCCTACTGCTTGCACATTAAAGTGTACAAATCTAAAATCGTCTGTGCCATCATCTACCGTAAATTCATGTGGTAAATAAGAATTAAAGAAAACAAAATGACCAGGCTTTGGTTTAATGTTTACTTGTTTTGAAGCAAATGTTACATCAACATCACTTCTTTCTGGTAATTGCATTGCCAATTTTGCTGGTCTAGGGTCATGAAATTTTATAAAAGAAGTTTTATCTGAACATCTTAAAAAATAAAATCCACTCATATGTGAATTGCCATGTATGTGTGTATCTTGATGTCCACCACCAGATTTACAAAATTGTTGTACCCAAAAATCATCAAATCTTAATTTGTGTTTTGATAAATCATACCCTTGTTTAACTAATAATTCAAAACATTTATCTTCTATAAAAGATTGAAAGTCCGATAAATCTACATCATTTATCATATTTTCAGAATGATAAGACCAACCAAAATCACTTTTGTTTTCAAATTTTACACTATCTCTTTTAATTGCATGAGTTATATAATCATCAAATATAACATCTAACTTTAAAAAGTTTTCATTTTTACAAGTGTAAATTGGTGAACCAAAACATTGAGTTTCATTTATCATCTAAAAGGCTTTCCGACAGACCAACATACCAATGAATATCTAGTACCTCTGGTTACAGGTGTTACTCTATGAAATACATAACTAGGAAATACAACGATAGAACCTTTTGGTCTTATTTCTGTACACTCTTTCATTCTACTTAATCTTTCTTTTTCACTATTTGGATTTGAGTAGTTTCTAAAATCAAATTCTAAATTACCACCCTCATATTCATTAGGGTCTGATAAAGAAACTGTCATTGATAATTTTCTAACTTTACCTTTTAATTGTAAGTTAGGTTCTTCATCACCGTATGGTTTATCAAAACCATCACAATGCCAACCATAATATTGTTCAACACCATATTTTGTAAACTGACAAGGTTCAGACCAATCCCAATCAAAATTCCAACCAGCACTTGCGTTAGCTTCATCTAAAAAAGGTTGTATCTCTCTGTAAATCCAACTTTCATCTAACCAAACAACATTTGAATTTCTAGTTTTTTGTACATTTTTAATTTCTTCATCTGTTAATTTTTCGTTCTTTAAAACCTTATCTCTAACTTCTCCTGTTGTAGCAAATTGTTCTTTTTTTGATAGTCCTGTTTGCATAATCTGGTCAACAATTCTAGGAGGTAAGGCTGATTGAAAATACCAATAATAATCTTTTAAAATCATTTTAAATCACCATTCATTATCACATTTTTAAAATAATTATGATAAGTAAAATGAAGAAATATAGATTTATTTTTTGTGTGATTAATTATTTTATATCTTATATCGGATGAAAAAAGTATAAAATGTTTAGGTTTTAGTAACACATCATATTTTTGATTTAGATATCTTCCATCATCATATTCTAATATTAAATTAGCCTTTTTTTCTTCAGCGTCTAAACAATATAATAAATGATAATCTATTGAATTTGGTAAATCATTATGGTCAATATCATACATAAAATTTGTTTCTTCATTTGATTTTATTGAAACAAAATTAAAATCTTTTTCCACTAAACCTAATTGATAATACGAACCAAGATTTTCTCTAAAATATTGTTGTAAATGATATATTTTAGTATGGTCTGTATATTTGTAATGATGTTCTTTTACTTTTTGAGGATTTTCAATTGATAGGATATGATTTTTTAATTCATCATTTGAAACTTCTAAAGACTTATCTAATAAGCCTTGAATAACTATTTTATGTGATAATATTTTATGTTGCATTTCAACTCACCTTTCACCGTCTAAAAATTATATAATATTATTTATATAAGATATTAAATGTCTACCCAAGCAGTAGTATCTGGATTCCAATATTTGTCTTCAGCAGCATTATAATTATCTGAAGCTTGCCATCTTTGATTTGTTTCATTCCAATTTATCAAGTATGGAGTATCATTACCACTTTCTCTATAATTTTCAGATGGTTCATCAACTGGTGCTTTCCATATACATTTATCTTCATCAAGAGTCCAACTTGGATATGGTTTTGGTGGAATAAAAGCGTCCCTATCTTCATCATAAGTCCAACCAATAGACGGATAATTTTTTCTTAATGCTTTTTCTTGTGTATCTGATTCTTCTCTATCTTTCCAATGTTTACCTGCTTTAGTATTATAAGAGCATTTAATCCAAAAAGGCCAACCTGTTGTAGTGATTAAATGTCTAATTGCTAAATCGTCATCTTCCCTTTTGTCTGCATTGATAATAATATCATTATCAACCGGGTTAACTGCGATTACTTTATTATTTAATCCTATTTTTGCGTAATGAGCCATATTAATATTATCCTTTATTGAACTTTATACCTAACAATTACAATTCCTGAACCACCGGAACCTTGCACACCAAATCCTGAAGGAGGATTATTTGTAATTCTACATGCACCTCCGCCACCACCACCTCTGTTGGCTGTTCCATCTCTACCTGCACAATTCGGTGCTGAAGTACCTTTTCCACCACCTCGGCCTCCTGTACCATCAGGAGAAGCAGCGCCAAAATGACCTGTGTTTGGAGAATCTCTAAATCCTCCGCCACCGCCACCTGCGTAAGCAGTGCTTGAACCTGAAATTGAAATTGTTGAACCTGTTCCGCCTGCACCTGGAGCTTGTTGACCAGCTTGTGAAGCGCCTCCGCCTCCACCACCTTGGTCATCATTAGAAAGACCTTGTGGTTGTGATTGACCACCATTATTACCTTGTGGTGGACTTACAGGTGGTTGATTACCTGAACCTCCTCCACCTGAACCGTGACCACCGCCACCGCCTGAACCTCCAGGATTTCCTGTTGGAGGATTACCTGAATTACCTGCGCCTGCGCCACCTCCGGCAGATGTAAGTCCGAAACCTGATGAAGTTGAACCGTTAGAACCAACATTTGTGTTGTTTTGAGCAGAATTTCCTGAACCACCTGACCCTACTGAAATAGGATATGTTTGTGCTGAAACTGGTTGGCCGCCTGTAGCAGGACTTGGAAAGTTTGTTCTATATCCACCTGCACCTCCACCGCCTGACCCACAACCTTGTCCACCAGAAGCGCCGCCAGCAACAATTAAATATTCAACTGAATTTGAACCACTACCTGAGCCTGCATTAGTAACTACAAAGTTACCTGGACTTGTGAATGTATGAATTTTATAATCTCCAGATGTTGTTTCAGTACCACCTGAAGCGACAACATATGGGTTTGCTTGAACGGTAATTGTAAATTGTCTTGTTGCATTACCTTTGCTAGTGCCAGCCTGAACTGTAAAAGTTGATGTTGCTACAGCTGTAGGTGTTCCTGTTATTGCAGCTGATGAACTATTAATTGATAATCCTGATGGTAAAGAACCTGCTGTAATTGAATATGTAATTGTATCACCGTCTGCGTCTGTAGCAGCCGCTGAAGCTAATCCTGAAGCAGCAACATTTTGGTTAATTGTACCTAATGTACCTGCCGCCGTAGCAAATACTGGTAAAACAGCTGTGTCAATTAAATCTGCAATCTCAGCAAAAAGATTAGATGGATTTGTAACTCTTACCGTATAAGGGTCATTACTTTCAGAAAAATCTGACCTTGTAACTGCAATAGTAATTTGTGAAGCACTATTAATTGTTGTTGAAACTGGAGTAATATTACCGCCACCTGTTCCTAAAATTGCAACAGCAGCGTTAGAAGTATCAAAACCTGTACCAGAAATAACTATGTTTACATTACCACCTGCGTCCCTATTTACATATTGAGAATTTGCTGTATTTGTAGCACTTCTACCATCAACTGAAGCTCCTGTAATTGTAGGTGGAGAGTCAATTGCTTTCCATTCTGAACCTGTATAATATTCAGCAAGATTTAATGTAGAGTTAAATCTAAGCTCACCTGCAAGACTACCTATTCTTTGAGCAGTAGTACCATTAGGCAAACGAATGCTATTTGTACCTGTAAACTTTCTATTTTTACCTGTAAAATCTCTTAAATCTGACATATTATTATTTATCCTCTATCTTTATTTATTATAGGTTTTGAGTTAATTTCCAACCGTAAGTAGAGCCAGTATAAACTAATTGTATAGCGGCGTCTTCAGTAGAAACAACCATATCGGCAGTTGCACCCATAATTTTTAAACTATTTCTTCCTATCGTTAAATTGTTTGTATCAAATGTTCCTGCTAAGTCAAGTAATGATACTTGGTCTCCTACTTGAGGAGAAGCAGGCAATGTAATTGTTTTGGCTGCACCTGAAGTATCTACAAAGTATCTGTCATTTGCAGCTACTGTAATACTTGCTGATGTTGAAGCCCATGGATTACCACCACCTAAACCTGTCCATTGTGTTCCGTTATATCCTTCCCATGTTACTAGAGAAGAGTTATATCTAATACCACCTGTTTTTAAAGCACCACCTGTTGGTCTTTCAGCAGTTGTTCCTGTTGGTGGAACTAAATGTCCTGTACCCATTTGGTCTCTTTGAGTATAACCTACAATAGCTCTTTCAGTTGGTATAGCAGTGTTTGAATCACCACCCAATGTTTCGTCTGTACTAAATTCATTAATTGTCGCACCTAATTCAGCACCAATAGAACCTAGTTGTAATTCGTTTAGACCAGAAAGGTCAAATGCGTCTGCGTTTAGTGTTGCAATACCAGTTGCCTGTTGAATTCTGAATAAATCTCCAACTCTAAAATCACCAGATTGGTCTGTTGATGTATAGTAAACACGACCACCATTTAATTCATCAACTTCATCTGCTTGGTCAGCAGCTTGTGATGGTCCACCAGGATAATTAGATGTTGTAATATCACCAGTACCTATGCTTAGGAAGTCGTGACCTGTTAATCTTATGTTTGAAAAACCTGTTGTAATTGTTGTAACTGCATTATCAGATATAGCGTCGCCAGATACAATATTTGAAGTTAATCTTACGGTAGCAATACCTGTTCCACCATAACTTCCGTCTGTTTCTGTAACTGCTGAAACTCTGTAATAATTACTATTACCAGCAAATTGAATAGTTGCACCTGGAGTTATAGCATTAACATCTGATAAAGAAGCGCCATCTAACGGTATTAATGCACCAAATAAATTTGTAGCCGCACTTGAAGCAGCCGCTTTAACTTGGAATGTAGATGAGTCTTCTTTTGTAATTGTTAATACTTCTCCATTATTAAATGTGCCTGAAATATTTTCAATATGAAATACATCTGTTGAGATATTTGTTCTAAAAATTCTTGCACTAGCACCACCAGCACCTGAAATAGTAGCAGTACCTTTACCTTGAATAGCTATACAATCTGAAACATCTGATTCTGTAGCAGCCCCAACAAATTGTGCTGAGTCATATTTTAATAATTTACCTCTTACAGCAGCCGTTACCGCTGTTTCAGAAGCTAAAGTACCATCTGATACTGCACCTTTTTCACCGTAAGCAGATGAACAATTTAAACCTCTGATAAATCCACCTGATTGAGTATAGAATGACTTATCACAATAATAAGTAAAGATAGAAACCATCTCACCACGACCGCCTGCAAGGGCATGACAACCTATACCGTCAGAGTTAATTTGTGTAAAGTCGTTTGCAAGAATTGATTTATTTCCTGCACTATGTAAATTACCATCTATTTCAATACCAGTTGCAGCTGAATTTGATGATGTACAATTTTGAATATAAGGTGAAGCAGTTGTAATTGAACCACTAGGGTCAAGAGATGTTACAGCTGCGTTAGATGTTGCACCAGCTCCTGGTATTCCTGTTAAACCTTTGAATGTAAATTGAGTTACATTTGTTGAGTTGTTTAACAATAACATTTTAGAAGCGTTATTGTTTTCAACAGCAGTTACCGTTAATACTAAATTACCACCATTACCTATTGAAGCAGCTGGAATAGTTACCGTATCACTAGCTGCAAAACCTTTACCGCCGTGATATACCGTTACGCTTGATACTGCACCACCTGATATAACAATGTTAAATACTGCCGTTGCAGCTACACCACTTCCTGATGTTGCACTCGCATGAATATAGTTGTATGTTCCGTTGGTAGCACTACTTGTATTTGTTGTAATTGAAACCGTTTTAATTTGTGTACCTGTGCCTGAAGCAGGTCTTACCTCTGTACCTCTTAAAGATTCACCTCTTAAAGTTACGCCAGCTGGCACAATCATAGGTAAAGATTCTTTGTAAGTACCGTTTGCTACATAAACGATATCACCCGCTGAAACAGATACTACATTAAAAGTTAAATTTGTAGCACCACCAATACTTGAACCATTAATTGTAATTGTATTACCTTCAGCGTGATTTTTACCACCATCAATAATTTCAATTGTTGGTGTTGATGAACCGTCTGTTGTAATTTTAAATTTTGAACCTGTACCAGAACCATTTGAAGATGTTTGAGCAACATTATTATATACAGCAGGAGTACCGCCTGTACCACCTGATATAGTATTTAATTCAACAATATCACCCTTGCCTGATTGTTCTAATGCATATTTAATTGTTTTATAAGGTTGATATTTTGAACCAACACTTGAATCACTACCTGCATTTGAAACATATAAAACATTTTTACTTTCGGTAGTTGACCAAACGGTATCTGTTCCGTCTGTTGTTAAAACCGTTCCTGAAGGTCCTACTGGTAATCTTTCAGTAGCAGCAGCGCCTTGTCTAATTATATCACCTCTTGTACTTAATACTGCACCTGAATCTCCTTGTGCCATAATTTGCCATTTAGCACCGTCTGAATCAGGAGATACATTTAAAATTCTATCTTGTATTGCAACATAAGTTGTAGAAGTTAATCTTACAACATCACCAATATTATATGTTGTTGAGTTACTATAAGCTGCTCTGTAATTAAATCCTTCAAGGTTTAATTGCCAATATGTTGTTTGTGTTGAACCATTTAAGGCTGCCGGATATTGATTTGTATGATTTGCTACACAAACATAGTTGTTACCACCATATTGAACCGTGTCGCCTGTTTTGTAAGTTGTTCCGTGTGAGTAAGCACCTAAAGCTTTGAAACCTGTTGTTAGGACATCCCAATGTGAGTTGTCTGTTGGTGTTTGTCCTGCAGCTGGTGTTGTATTAATATAAACATACGAATATCCACCATAAGTTACTACATCTCCATCTTGGTAAGTTGTACTTGAACTATAAGAATCTTCAAATTGAAAACCCTCTCCATAAACTTCAAATTTAGCAGGTTCAAATGATGATGTGGATGTGTGTTGTGTAGTTGTTCTATATTGAAATGCACCGTATTTTACTAGGTCATTTAGTTTATAATGAGTTGAAGCAGCCCAATCGCCTTTAAAAAATAAACCCTCTGTATGTAGAGAGTATTTTGCTATGTCTGTATAAAAGTTTGCTGAAGAAGATTGAGATGTGTGGTTAGTTACAACAACATATGAATTACCACCATACTTTACAATGTCATCAACAACATAAGCCGTTGAAGTTGCCCAATCACCTCTCCATTTAAATTTAATTCTACCTAGT
>MDSV01057601.1_pt1 | contig 10727 bp, 5 predicted proteins | sample 810851 | NCBI WGS metagenome assembly MDSV01 (sample SAMN05326640, study PRJNA326480) | marine metagenome | isolation source: seawater | place: Atlantic Ocean: North East | collected 2012 | reverse complement strand
TTCAGAATGTATTTCAAAAGCAAAATCAAGAGCTGTTGCATCTTTAGGTAGTGTTTTTAATTCTCCTTTTGGTGTAAATATGAATATTTCTCCAGAGAATAAATTAAGTTTGAAGTCATCGATAAAATCAATTGCATTTGAAGCGGGATTTTCAAGTAGTTCTCTTATTTTATTGATCCAATTGTCTATTGAATTGGATTTTACCAAATCATTTTTGTATTTCCAGTGAGCTGCATATCCTTTTTCAGCAATTTCATCCATTCTTTTACTTCTAATTTGTACTTCTACCCATTTCCCTCCATCTCCCATTACAGTAGTGTGTAATGATTCGTATCCATTTGCTTTTGGTGTAGATACCCAATCTCTTAATCTGTCAGGCTTTGGTTTGTAAAAATCAGTAACCATTGAATATATTCTCCAACAATCAGATTTTTCATTCTCTAGAGTAGAGTCGACTATTATTCTAATAGCAAATTTATCAAATATATTGTCAAAATTTACACCTGTTTTTTTCATTTTATTACGTATTGAAAATATAGATTTTGGCCTTCCTGCAATTGAGAATTTTAGATTATTATTTTTGAGTTTTAATCTTATTGGTTTTGTAAATTTTGCAATGTATTTGTTTCTCTCTTCTTTGGTTGCTTTTAACTCCTCAGTAATAGCTTTGTATATTTCTGGTTTTGTAAACTTTAAGCCTAAATCTTCAAGTTCAGTTTTTATTGGATAAAGACCTAGTCTATGCGCAAGAGGTGCATATAAATAAAGCGTTTCTGAGGCAATTTTAAGTTGCTTAGCTTTTGATATGTTATCTAATGTTCGCATGTTATGTAGTCTATCAGCAAGTTTAATTAGAATTACTCTAACATCATCTGAAAGTGTAAGAAGCATCTTACGGAAATTTTCAGCTTGCATTGATACGTTTTTGTCAAATACATCTTGGATTTTTGTTAGTCCATCAATAATTTGCGCAACTTTTTTTCCAAAATTTTTTTCTATATCTGCTAAAGTATAGTCTGTATCTTCAACAACATCATGCAGTAGAGCGCAAATAATAGAGGTTGTTCCTAATCCAATTTCTTTAGCTGAAATATGTGCTACAGCAATAGGATGGTAGATATAAGGTTCTCCGCTTTTTCTTCTCATATCTTTATGCGCTTCTACTGCAATATTGAATGCTTTTCTAATTCTTTTTTTATCTAATTTATTGGTTTTTCTAGAATAAACTCTTAATAATGATTTATATTTATTAAGAATTTCTTTTTTTTCTTTTTCTATATCTATTGGTAGCATATTTTTTAAGCAAATATAGGGTAAGAAGTCATTAGCTTATTTACTTTCTTTTTAACATCTGAAATAACATTTTCATTTTCATGATTTTCTATTACTTGATCAATTAAGTCAACAATTGTTGGTATAATATTTTCTTTTATTCCTCTAGTTGTTATCGCAGGTGTTCCAAATCTAATTCCTGAAGTAATGAAAGGAGATTGACTATCAAATGGGACCATGTTTTTATTTGCTGTTATATCAGCTCGAACTAAAGTCTCTTCTGCTTTTTTACCTGAAATATTTTTATTTCTCAAGTCAATTAGCATGCAATGGTTCTCTGTTCCTCCAGAGATAATATTATATCCTCTAGAAATAAATTCTTGAGCCATTATTTTTGCGTTTTTTATAGTTTGTTTTCCGTAAGACTTAAAACTTGGATCTAAAGCTTCTTTAAAAGCGATAGCTTTAGCTGCAATTATATGTTCAAGAGGGCCTCCTTGAGACCCTGGAAAGACTCCTGAGTTTAGAATTGAAGACATCATTTTAATTTTTCCTTTAGCAGTCTTTAAACCCCAAGGGTTTTCAAAATCCTTACCCATCATGATCATTCCTCCCCTTGGACCTCTTAGGGTTTTATGAGTTGTTGTTGTTAAAATATGACAATGTCCTGCAGGATCATTTAATAATTTTGCAGCAATTAGACCAGAGGGATGCGCTATGTCTCCAAGAAGTAAGGCGTTTACTTTATCAGCTATTTCTCGAAATTTTGCATAATCCCAATCTTGAGAATATGCAGATGCACCACAAATAATTAATTTTGGTTTTTCTGAAATTGCAGTTTTTTCTAGTTTTTCATAGTCTATTATTCCTGTTTTTTCTTCAACATTATAGAATGAAGTGTTATATAGTTTTCCAGAAAAATTAACAGGCGATCCGTGAGTTAGGTGTCCTCCGTGAGCAAGGTTGAAACCTAATATTTTATCTCCAGGATTAAGACAAGATAACATTACAGCTGCATTAGCTTGAGACCCTGAGTGCGGTTGAACATTAGCATATTCTACGCCAAATAATTTTTTGGCTCTATCAATAGCTAATTGTTCAACTTGATCTACTATTTCACATCCTCCATAGTATCTGCTTTTAGGAAAACCTTCTGCGTATTTATTTGTTAAGCATGAGCCCATAGCTTGCATTACTTCATCACTTACAAAGTTTTCAGAAGCGATCAGTTCTATTCCGTTTTGTTGTCTTTTTCTTTCTTTTTCAATTAAATCAAAAATTATTTGATCTTTTTTCATCTGATAGTGTTTTAAAATTTTTATTTTCGTAATCGCAACAAATGTATATAATTTTATGAATAGAGTGGAAGAACTTTTTAGAATAAAATACCCAATTATTCAAGGTGGTATGATATGGTGTAGTGGATGGGAGTTAGCATCGGCAGTAAGTAATGCTGGAGGTTTAGGATTAATTGGCTCAGGATCTATGTATCCTGATGTATTAAGAGAACATATTAGAAAATGTAAGAATGCTACTGATAAACCTTTTGGAGTAAATATTCCATTAATTTATCCAAATATTGAAGAGCATATTAAGATTATAATTGATGAGGGAGTTAATATTGTTTTTTCATCTGCAGGCAACCCTAGAACTTATACAAGTTATTTGCAAGAGAACGGTATCAAAGTTGCTCATGTTGTAGCTAATAAGAAATTTGCTTATAAATGTTTAGATTCTGGAGTAGATGCTATTGTTGCTGAAGGTTTTGAGGCAGGAGGTCATAATGGAGTTGAAGAAATTACGACAATGTGTCTAATTCCAATGCTGGCTGATTTTGTAGATATTCCTTTAATTGCAGCAGGAGGAATTGGTAGCGGTTCTGCAATGTTTGCGGCCATGGTTTTGGGTGCAGACGGTGTTCAGATGGGTAGTCGTTTTGTTGCAAGTCAGGAAAGTTCTGCACATATTGGTTTTAAGAATAAGGTAGTAGCAGCAGATGAAGGTGAAACAGATTTAACTTTAAAAGAGTTAACTGCTGTTCGATTAATGAAAAATCGTTTTTATAATGAAATACAGAAGGCTTATAAAAATAATGCTACATATTCCGATTTGAAGAATTTGCTAGCAAGAGGTAGAGCTAAAAAAGGCATGTTTGATGGGGATTTAGATGAAGGAGAATTGGAGATTGGGCAAGTTTCTGCTTTGATTAAAGATATTATGCCTGTATCTGATATTATTTCAGAAATTATAGAAGATTTTAAGTTGGCTAGAAAAAGATCGTCTAAGTTTGTTTTTTTATAACAATTAATTTTTTTAGTTTGAATACGTAAGAAAATTGCTGCTATTTTAATATGTTTTCATCTTTTCTTATTTATAAAATGTTTATATTTGTAGCATAATTCAAAAAATAATCAATATGAAATTAAATTTACTTCTTACATTGTCATTCTTATTAGTTTTTACAGAAATAAATGCACAGTTAGCAAATGGTTCTGTTGCTCCTGATTTTACTTTAACTGATATGAATGGCTACGAACATAGTCTTTACCAAGACTATTTAGATCAAGGTTATACTGTTTTTATTGATTTTTCAGCAGTATGGTGTCCTCCTTGTTGGTCTTATCATACTTCTGGTGCATTAGAAGATTTATATATTAACCATGGTCCTGCTGGATTGCCGAATGTAAGCCCTAGTACAACTAATGATGTCATGGTTTTTTTCATTGAAGGTGACGGTAGTCCTGAAACATGTATAGAAGGAACTGGCTGTGGAACTCATGGAGATTGGACAGATGGTACTCCTTATCCGATAATATGTACTGATGGAACTCCTAACAACACTTCTGTAGTAAGTGCGTATGACATTAGTTATTGGCCTACTGTATATCAAGTTTGTCCAGATAGAACCTTAACGCTTTGTGGTGCAACTGCTTCGCCTTACTCTTTGGTTACTGCTTGTTTGCCACCTCCATCACAAAATGATGATGCAAGAAGTTTTATGAATTCTTCGTCTTCATCAGGATGTAGTTCTTCAACACCTGAGATTTCTATTCAAAATTATGGTCTTAACAATCTAACCGAAGTAAAAATAGATGTTTCTTTAAATGGGGTTTTACAGTCTAGTATTATGTTTAATCAGTTTTGGAATAATCTTACAAATTCATATCAGCCGCTTAATTTATCAACACTAGATGTAATTGATGTAGAGCTTGATCCTGTTACAGGATTGGAAAATGGAGATGTTATTACAATAGATGTTTCAATGCCTAATGGTACTGTTGATACAGATCCTTTAAATAATCAAACAATTTCATATATTGTTGATCTTGGTTTTAATAATGCTTATTGGGATGGTCCATTATCTATTACTGTTGCTGGAGGTGCTCAGAACTCATGGTATTTAAAGCAAGTTAGTAATAATCAAATAATAGCTTCTGGATTTGGAGGTGTTAGTGGTGTTACAAATTCAGTTCCTTTAACTTATAATGAATGTTATACTTTACAAAGTATTAATGGAGCTAACTTGGCCTATAGTGTTGTTGATGCTCAGAATCAAACTGTTCTTAGTGGTTCTGCAACCGGAGTAGAAGATTTTGATAATTTTACTACAGGTGATCAAATTTGGGTAGGTGTCAATAATCATCTATATAGCCCTATAAATATATATCCTAACCCAGTATCTAATAAATTATATATTGAAGGTATGTATGATAATTTAAGAATTATTAACTTATTGGGTAAAGAGGTTTTGTTTTCATCATACACAGAATTAATAGATTTATCTAAACTTTATAATGGTATGTATTTAATTGAAATTATGTATGATAAAAAGAAGTATTATCATAACTTGCAGATTGTTCACTAGAATACATGCTAATTCTAACTTAATTTTATGAAAAAGATATTCTTATCCTTAATTTTAATTTTTTGTAGTTTTTTTTCTTTTTCATCTCATTTTATGGGGGGAGAAATTACTTGGATTTGTATAAAAGGAGGACCTGACATAGGAAAGTATATATTTCAAATGAAAGTATATCGTGATTGTTCTGGTATTACTTTTCCTCAGTCCTCACAGACAGTTACACATCATAATTATCCTTCATTGGGTTTGACAACTCCAATATTAATGAATTTTATTTCTGTAAATGATATTTCTCCGACAGGAGCTGGTGTTGGAGTTTCTAATAATGCATGTTTTAATTGTGCTGCTGGTAATAATGGTGCTGTAGAGGAATATATATGGAGATCTGACCCTATAACATTGTTAGGAACACCACCTGGTCAAGGATGGCATTTTACTTGGGGAAGCGCAGCAAGAAGTAGCCAAATAACAAACGGTATGGCTGACGACCCCTGGACTTTAAGAGCCGTTATGTATCCATATCTTGATGCGTCAACTGGTCTCTACTTACCTGCAGATCCTTGTTTTGATTCATCACCAGCATTTAAAGAATTAGCAAGAACAATTATTTGTACAGGATATCCTTTTTCATATTCTCATAATGCTTCTGATGAAGAATTAGATGAATTAACATACGATTGGGCAGAACCGTTAGGAAGTTCATTTGCTTATGACCCAGCAAATCCAACTGCAACAGCTTTAACTTTTGCTCCTAATCCTCCTTATTCTGTAACTACCCCTATACCTGGAAATCCAACGTTAGATTCTCAAACTGGTGAAATATCCTATTTTTCAAATACTTCTGGTGTTTTTGTAACTTGTATTAAGGTTGAAGCTAAAAAATGTGGCCAGGTGGTTGCAGAAATTTATAGAGAAGTTCAAGTAAATCTTCTGAATTGTAATATTTATAACCCCCCAGTTGATGGATTTAATGATCCCCCTGATATTTCACCAGCATTTGGTCCGCCAACACCATATGAAACGGTTGTTTACGCTGGAGATTTAGTAACATTTAATATTCAAGCTGAAGATATTGATACTTATGCTGGTGGTATTCCACAGAATGTAACTTTAGATGTTTCTGGCGGACAATTTTCTACAGATTTTATTAATCCAAATTTATGTCCAAATCCCCCATGTGCTACATTTAATAATGGGGCTGTGCCACCGCTTACACCCCCTTTTTCTGCACCTGCTATAGTTAATGGTGTATTTGAATGGCAAACTGATTGTAACCATATATTTAATGATGCTGGCTGTGCAAGTACATCAAATGTATTTACATTTTCTATAAAAGCATATGATGATTTTTGTCCAGCTAATGGTATTAGTATTGCTACTATAAAAATAACTGTTGTTCCACCAATACCTGATTTTAGATGTGTTTCTGTTGAAGATAATGGTAATACTGAATTAACTTGGGTTTATCCTGCAAATGCTCTCCCAACTACTGAACCTATATTTATTTGGAATTCATCTACACCAGCTGGTCCATATACACTTATTGATAGTGTATTTTGGCCAGCAACTGGTTATATACACGATGGAGCAAATGCAGATAACTTTATAAATTATTATTATTTATCTAATGAAGAGGGTTGTGATACTACTGGATCGGGTTTATACTCTGATACATTGCAGAGTATTCTTTTGACAGTTATTCCAGTAAATCTTGGAACATCTGCAATATTTAACTGGAATTCTATTAAAGATCCTCTATTGCCAACTACGGGTCCTGATTATGAGATATATTTAGATACTAGTAATACATTTTTTAATTATTTAACAACTCCCTTGTTAAGTGAATTGTATACTGCTACCAAATGTATAGATGATTTTGAACTTTATGTTGAAATACCTGATGCTAGCGGTTGTGTTTCTAGATCATCATTAGAGATTGCTAATTTAGGAGATACAATGTCTCCAGAGATTCCAATAATTACTGATGTTTCTGTTGATATAAATGGTAGATCTGTAATTTCATGGACTTCTTCGTCGGATGCTTATGATTATCAAATTTATCAGTATAGTAGTAATCAAGGATGGACTACAATAGGATCTGTTTTAGCACCAGATACGGTATTTAGTTATACACTTTCTAATGCAGATGACTATTCTGAGATATTTTCAGTTAGAGCATTAGATACTTGTGATAACACTAGAAATAGGTCGTTAGAACATAATTCAATATATCTTACTGCTACTTTAGATGTTTGTGATCATTCTTTTGATTTATCTTGGAATGAGTATATTAATTGGTCCAGTGGTGTTAGTCATTATAATGTTATTGTTGAAGAAACAGATCTAAGCGGAGGAGTTGTTATAGTTGTGGATACGAATATAAATGATATTAATTATGTAGTCAATGGCCTAAAAGATAAGCATTCATATAGAATCTATGTTGTGGCACATAATAACAATAATATTTTTACTGCATCATCTAATCAATTAGTAATTATACCAGCTTTACCTAAAACTCCAGATTATAATTATATTGAATACGCTTCTGTTAAACATGATGATGGTTCAGTTGAATTGAGTTGTATTGTTGATGTATCTGCAATTATTGATAGATATGATGTTTATCGCTCTTTAAGAGATGATGATAATTTTTCGAAAATTGGTGAAGTTGATTTTAATTCAGAAAATCCTATTTATTTTAATGATGTGAATGCAATTACAAGTGATTATTTTTATAAATATGAAATTTATCCTGTTGATACTTGTGGGGAAACTATTAGCGCACCTCCTTATAATTCTTCTACATATTTGAATGACACTTCTTTTGCACAGACAATTTTATTGGAAGCTGAAATAAATCTTGATTATTCTGATTCTCCTGCATTACAAGGATACACAAATACTTTAGTTTTTAATGAGTATGATAAATGGCTAGGAGAAGTTTCAGAATATAGATTATATAGAGCAGTAAATAGACAACCATTTAATCTGTTACCAGTATATGTTTGGGATAGAGTTAATCAGCCTAATGAACAATTGAAATATGTTGATGTAGTTACATCTTTTGGTGAAGGTAATGGGAGATTTTGTTATTATATTCAAGCTATTGAAGGGTCATCTAATCCATATGGTTCTGTATCACTTGGAAGTTTGTCAAATATTGTTTGTGTTTCACAGACTCCAGTAGTTTTTGTTCCTAATACTTTTACACCAAATGGAGATGAACACAATGAGGTGTTTAGACCAATAACATATTTTGTTTCTGATGAAGGTTATTCTTTTACTATTTTCAATAGAGAGGGAGAAAAGATATTTGAGACAGATAATCCTCAGAAAGGATGGGATGGAAGCTATAAAGGAGTGCAAGTTCAAGATGGTAACTATGTGTATCATATTCAGTTTCTAAATGGAGTAGGTGGTTTGACAGAAAAAATAGATGTTATTAGTTTAGTAAGGTAATAGATTTAGTATAAATGTAAATAGTCCCTTTTTAGGGACTATTTTAGTTTAAAATGTTAATTTTGTATAATTTTTAAATTTCTATTTATGAATAATAAAACATTAAAACAAGGTTTTACTTATGATGATGTTTTAGTTGAACCTGCTTATTCAGATGTTTTACCACATATGGTAAATGTTTCTTCAAAATTTACCAGAAATATTACTGTAAATATTCCTATAATATCTGCTGCAATGGATACTGTGACCGAATCAAAAATGGCTATTGCAATTGCTCAAGAGGGAGGTATTGGTGTTTTACATAAAAATATGAGTATTGAACAACAAGCATTAGAAGTAAAGAAAGTAAAGCGTTCTGAGAGTGGTATGATTTTAGATCCAATTACTCTTTCTCTTACTTCTAAAGTTGGAGATGCATTTTCTGTGATGCAAGAAAATAAAATTGGCGGTATACCTATCGTTGATGAGCATTCAAAACTATTAGGAATTGTCACAAATAGAGATTTAAGGTTTGAGAAGGATATGAATCTCTCGATATCATCAATAATGACTACTGAAGGTTTAATTACAGCTAGTGTAGGTGATTTAGATCATGCTGAAAAAATATTAAAAGATAATAAAATAGAAAAATTACCTATTGTTGATTCAAATAATAAATTAGTTGGACTTATTACATTTAAAGATATAATAAAGAATAGATTACGTCCAAACTCTTGTAAGGATCAATATGGTAGATTACGTGTTGCTGCTGCTGTTGGAGTGACTAATGATGTTCTGCAAAGGGTTGAAGCATTGGTAGCATCATCAGTAGATGCTATTATTATTGACACTGCACATGGACATACTAAAGGTGTTTTAAATGTTTTGAATAAAGTAAAACATTCTTTTAAAGACTTAGATGTTGTAGTTGGAAATATTGCTACTGGAAAAGCAGCACAAGAGTTAATCAAAGCTGGAGCTGATGCTGTTAAGGTTGGTATTGGTCCTGGTTCTATATGTACAACGAGAGTTATTTCTGGTATTGGTGTGCCACAACTTACTGCAGTAATGGATGTTGCAAAAGTAACTCATGAAAATAATATTCCATTAATTGCTGATGGAGGTATAAGGTACTCTGGTGATATTGTGAAAGCGTTAGTAGGTGGTGCAAATACTGTAATGCTAGGGTCAATTATTGCAGGTGTAGAAGAGGCGCCAGGTGAAACTATTATATTTGAGGGAAGAAAATTTAAATCATATAGGGGGATGGGTTCGCTTGATGCTATGGAGAAAGGTTCAAAAGATAGGTATTTTCAAAGTGAGGAGGTAGATGTTAAGAAATTAGTTCCTGAAGGTATTGTTGGTAGGGTAGCTTATAAAGGTAAGCTTTCTGAAGTTATTCACCAAATGATAGGCGGATTAAGAGCAGGTATGGGCTATACGGGTTCCTCATCTATTAATGATTTAATAAAAGCAAAATTAATAAAAATCACTTCTGCTGGTGTAGTTGAGAGTCATCCCCATGATGTTACAATTACAAGGGAAGCACCAAATTATAGTCGAAAATAAATTAAAAATTAAATAGATGGAAAAGAGATTAACATTAAGTTTTATTTTAGGATTTTTTGTTTTTTATTTAAGTGCTCAAAATATTTTAAGTATTGAAAATGAAAATATTTCATTGGAGGAGTTTGAGAATATTTTTTATAAAAACAATCATGATACAGAGATTACAAAAAATTATTTAGATGAATATATTAATCTATTTATAAATTTTAAACTAAAGGTTTATGAGGCTAAAGAGTTAGGAATGGATACAGCAGCTTCTTTTGTTTCCGAGTTAGAGGGATATAGAAAACAGTTGGCGAAACCTTATTTAAAAAACAATGATTTTGATACTCAGATGCTTAGCGAGGCTTATAAAAGAATGAAAAAAGATGTAAATGCAAGTCATATCTTAATTTCTTTTGATCAGCAAGCATCTGATAAGGATAAGCAAGAATCATATGCTAAAGCATTAGATATAAGAAAAAGTATTATTGATGGTAAGATGTCTTTTGCTGAAGCTGCTAGAAATTATTCAAATGATAATTCAGCTGTGTCTAATAGTGGCGATTTAGGATATTTTACTGTTTTTATGATGGTATATGGTTTT
>MDSV01165225.1_pt1 | contig 10728 bp, 7 predicted proteins | sample 810851 | NCBI WGS metagenome assembly MDSV01 (sample SAMN05326640, study PRJNA326480) | marine metagenome | isolation source: seawater | place: Atlantic Ocean: North East | collected 2012 | reverse complement strand
CTCAAAAAAAGCGCCAAAGAGGACGAAGACCACAGCGTCCGGGGATTAGAGAGGCGAGCGCGTCAAAACCTTCGGAACGTAACTGACTGGAATACGCTTTATTTTCGCTTAAGTGCTTCTGAGCTAAAAGATCCGCGCTGGACGCAGGAAAACTTTGCAATGCAAAGCGTTAACGATGTTATGGCAGCAATCAAGTTTCTTGAAAAACATGACATCACGAGATATAACATTGCAAGCATTTCCACTGCAAAGCTTGGAGCTGTTGTTGTCGGCGCCTTGGGCGGAAAGAAGGCGAACGTTAGCGCAGAAGACTTCTTGCCCTTTGACACTCGCAAGACTAAGAACGATACAGGAGTGTCCGAAGAAAGCTTGCAGGTGTTGAAGAGGTTGATGAAAACAAAACGTTTGGACCCGCGCCTTGTCTCAACATTGGCGCCTGAAATTAAAATGGCGTCAAATCGTGAAGATGATTAGCGCTAAACTATTCAATATCGGTGCCCGTAGTGAAGAATGGCGGCTGAGCTAAGGCTTAACGTTGGGCTTGATCTTGCATATTTCAAGTCACAACTTCCAAAACTTGCTCGAGCCGCTGCTGGCTTTCAACTGCCAATCAAGGTTCGGATTGACGGTAAGCAGTTACAGAAAGAACTAAACAAAATTAGTGGTCGTCGAGAATATCGTATCAATCTGAACGATACGTCGATCAAGAGTGCAATTGATAATGTCAAGACTCTCAAGAGAGAGCTTGACAGCGTAGAGAGAAAATCACAAAGAGCAACTGCTGCCAGCACCCCTGTTGGCACTGGGCGACTTTCTAAAACAGCAGGACAAGGCGGCGTCAGCGCCGCTGAAATACAAGCTCTATATCAACAAGCTGCAATTCAGGGCGTTGCTGGCTTTGAGAAGGGAATCAAGATTAAACGGGGTGATGCTGTCAAAGAATTGGCAGCATTGTCGGCAGATGCAATAAAAGGACTGATTGTCGGCCTTAGAAAGGGTCGAGGCACAGTAGAAGATGCTGCTGAGGGGTTGGCCGATGCTCTGGTCGATTCCATGGAAGATCGACTAGGCATCCGCAGTCCGTCTTTCCGTCTGATGAAGACTGGCGAGTATGCGGCAGAAGGCTTTGAGATTGGTTTAACAAAAGGGCTGAAAGAAGCTGAGAGGTCTGCTGTTGCACGCATGCAGGCAATGCTGCGTGCATTGCAAGGTGAGGCTGCAAAATTTGGCCCTGCTCTGCTTATGGCAAGCGGAATGGGCGGAGGTCGCGGAGGTGATGTTCGCAGTGCTGCCTTGATGGCAGGCGGAATGGCTGGCCTGTTCACTCCTGAAACGGAGATGCAGCGTGAGCGTCGTCAGATTGACGAACGGATCGCTGGAAGATATGGCTCTCCTTCGTCTGCAAGCTTCCAAGGAGGTGGTACTGGTGGTCAATTCCGTTTCGGAGCTGCTCCTGCGAGTGTTTACGGAGGCGTTCCTCGTCAACAGCTAGCTCTACCCAGCGCCGAAATGCTGGAAGCTGGGCGAACAATGAAGGCGTTTGCTCAAGCTGCCGATCAAGCAAACGATCTCATCAGGCGCAAGCTGGCAAATGCTGAAAGAGCAGCAACTCAAGGCTCGCACTTCTCTCAAACAGCGGGAGGAGGCGGCAGCAGGAGCGGCGGCGGAAGAAGAGGCGGTGGCGGTGGGATGCGCTTCACCGGACCCTCGTCGTTCCCAGAGCTGCCAGGGGCAGGGTCTGTAAGAGAGTTGGCGTCTGAGTTCGGCAATGCAACCAAGCAGGTGTTGTTGTTTGGTACGGCATACAAGGGACTGGCGTTCCTGATGGACTTCCCTTCTCAAGTGAAGGAAGCAGTGGCGTCACTGCAAAGTTTCCGAAACACGCTTAACGCAATTATTCCTGATGCCTCCAAAGCTGCAGAGGCTAATCAGTTCATCCTGGATACGGTTGACAAATACAATGTGCCGCTACAGACGGCTCGTGATGGTTTTGTCAAACTTTATGCGTCGATGGAGCCTGCTGGCTTCAGCGGAGAAGACGTTCAAGAGCTGTTCCTGGGAGTGAGTCAAGCGGCTGCAACGTTTGGGCTTAGCGCAGACAAGGTTGATCGAGTTCAATATGCCTTTGCTCAGATGGCAAGTAAGGGCCAGATTATGTCGGAAGAGCTGAAAGGTCAGCTCGGCGACGTGCTTCCTGGAGCCATGGGTTTGTTTGCGAAAGCAGCAGGACTGGAAGGGCCTGATGCCATTCAAAAATTCTCTAAAGCAATGGAGGACGGAGCATTTAAGGGCGAAAATATGATGGCCCTGCTCCGCAATGTTGCCAAGACAATGCAAAAAGACTTTGGTCCTGGCGCAGAAGGAGCTGCCAAGAGTTTCCAGGGTCTCATGAACGATATGAGTACAGCCTTGACAAAGCTGTATGAAGCCTTTGAGCCTCTCGCTGTTGAATTTTTGCAAGGCTTTGTGCTGCCTTTAACTGATGGGTTGAAAGCAGCGGCTGATGGCTTTACTGCATTCTTCGAGCAGACACGAGCTAATACAAAGGAAGGGCAAGCCTTTGCGAACAAACTCAATGAACTGAGAGCTGCCTTTGAGGGAATAAAAAGAAATCTTGCCGGTGTTCTGCAGCAATTTGCGACATTGGGCAAAACCTTGGCTCCTATTGCCGGCTTATTCCTGAAGCTGGCAGGAAGCCCATTGGTCGGCTATTTGATGAGGCTGTACTTAGTAATTTTGCCTCTGAATATTGCTCTCAAGCTTATGAAGGGCTTGTGGGCGGCCAATATTATTCAGCTTGCTATTTTCCAAGCCAGAGTAGTGACAGGCACGAAGACTCTGACTGCCTTCAGGGCAATGATGGTCGCGACTGGTAAGTCGGCCAAAGCTCTTAGCTTGACAATCAGAAGCGCATTTGCAACCACAGGAATCGGAATTGCCCTGATTGGTCTGGGCATTTTGATTGAACAGTTGATCACACTTCGATCCAAGATGGATGAAGTTAAGGCTGCCGCAAGGCAGGCAGCCGAGGCTATTCAATATATGACAGGCAAGCAAGCTGCATCTACAGAAAAACAAGCGCAACAGGATGTCGATATTTTAAGAAACCTGCGCGAGCGTACACAGGGGAAAGGCCCTCGGAAGATTGAAGTGACCAAACAAGAGCAAGAGGCTCTTACAAGATCAGGGCAAATGCCCGTCAAATTTGCCAAAGAAGTTGGTATTTTTGGAGAAGTTACGAAACAAGGAATTGGCACTAGCGAAAAGGCGGTCGACGCAGCGCTGGGACAAGCCCTAGAAAGACGAACATTGGCTTCTAACAGGAGCGCCGAGGTGGCAAGAGAGGATGCAGAATCCAAAGCGGCTCTTAATCAAGACCTTGAGGCGATCAGCCTTGATGGTTCAGGCGATGGATCTGGCGATGGATCTGGCAGCGGCAGCAGCATCAAAGCTTCTTCCGAAGCTGTGTTGCGCATCAGAAAGGAACTCCTTGCCATCCAGCAAAAACTGGCGATGGGAGAGGAAGGCGTCAATCAATTGACCTTGATGAAGAAAGAGCTGGAGCTGGAGTTGCAGCAGATTTCAGAAGAGGAGATTAGCGCTCAGGACAAGGAGCAGAAGAAAGCTGAAGCTCGACATAAGCACAACGTAGAAGTAGCCAAATTTACTGCTGCAAACGCCAAACAAATTATTGATGATCTCAAGAAGCAAGCAGAGAACAGGAAGAAGATTGATGAAATCCTTCTTAAGCAAAAACTTGCTTCTGGGGAGATGTCACAGAAAGAGTATGACATTGCAATGCATTTGCGTGATCAACTCGCGACTAGGCAACAGCTAAAAGATCTTGGAGCAACTGAAGCTCAGCTTCGGGAGTTTGATAACAATCAAGGACCGGCACCCGGAACTTACGACGCTCTGCTGCAAACCGCTGAATCAGATCTTGAGAGTCTGATTGATCCAGTTCAGCAGTTGGACACCATTGCGACTGGCGTGGGCGATACTTTCGCCACGATGTTTACCGACCTTGCGACTGGTGCATCAACTGCTCAGGAAGCTTTAGGCAACATGTTCAGCAACTTGTCTGACATGTTCGCCAATATGGTTCAAGAAATCATTGCTCAATGGCTCAAGGTGCAATTGATTCAAGGGCTTGGGAACATCTTTGGCGGAATGATGGGCGGCGGCGCTACAACGCAGCAGTCTGCTGCTCAGGCGGCAGGATGGCCCACGGCTCGTCCTTACGCAAATGGTGGCATGGCTTACGGAGGATTCACTCCGTTCGCAAGCGGAGGTATTGTCAAAGGCCCCACCCTCGGTCTCGTCGGAGAAGGTCGTCATAACGAAGCGATTGTTCCCCTGCCGAATGGCAAGTCGATTCCCGTGGAGATGGGTAAAGGGATGGGAGGCGATGTCAACAGCAGCGTTGTTGTCAACATCAACAATGGCGGAGGATCGGAGTCGTCAACCAAGGGTTCACAAGGCAATCAACTTGCTAAAGGTATCGAGGGCGCAGTCAAGGACGTTATTATGCGGGAGATGCGTCCTGGCGGAATGATCGCTTCGGGAAGATAAACAAATGGCACAGCCTACGCTTTTTCCAAAATCTACGTCTGAAGACTTATTTGAGTTTGGTCATACAGTTAAAAAATCCAGACGCACTCGTCGTTTTGCGATGGGGAATGGATACGAACAAGTGACGCCTGATGGCATTCAAACAGAGATGCGATCCTATCAACTTAGGACTAGGCCTATCACCGATGCCTTGGCTACTCAGTATGACGATGCCTTTGACGATTTGAACGGAGATTTCTTTTACGCTCAATTCATCCATGACGATGAAACGTATAAGTATCGACTTGAACCCAATGAGTGGTCAATTGAATCGATTGGGCCGGATTCCAATATAATTTCGTTCACAGTGCGACGTATTTACGACTCGCGGAGCTAGGGCCAATGTCTGTCAATAACAGGTATGCAGAAGAAGGGACTTTCAAGGCCAACCTTCTCTATCAAAGAGACGCTGGAGACATCTCCACTGCGGAATACAACGCAAGATTAGCCGGCAAGCAGCAGCTTGAAGGAGATACGCAGCAAGGCTATCAGGACGCTGTCATCGAGCTGTTTGAGCTTGACCTGCGTCCGCTGAACATTGACAGCGTTAGCACTGAGCGTTATTTCTTTACCAATCAGGTGATGCCTGATGGTTCCAAAATTGAATGGCGCCGAAACGACAAGCTAAATAGCACGACTACGACCACATACGAGCCCTTGCCCATTGCGGCCACAGGGTTTGAGCGCACGACGAAAGGACAAATACCAACACCAGAGCTGACAGTCTCAAACATTTTTGGCACATTTTCTGAGACCATTGAAGATTTAGATGATCTCATCGGGGCAAAGCTGGTCCGTCGAAGGACTTTGTTTAAGTATCTGAAGGGTCAGCCCAACGAAAACCTTCAAAGTTACTTCCCGACTGACTATTTTTACATTGAGCGCAAAGTTTCGGAAACGAGTCTCTCGTTGAAGTTTGCACTTGCTAGTCCTTTGGATCTTGAGGGCATGCAAATTCCCAAAAGGGTGATCACGCAAAACCATTGCGTTTGGCGCTATCGAGGGCCTGAGTGTGGATACACAGGTGGTCCTGTAGCAGATGCAGATAACAATGAAATTTCCACAGGAAGCACTAACACTCAAGAGGAGCGCGATTACAAAGATGCTTTTGACGAATACGAGGACAAGCGAAAAAAATATCGAGAACAATTAGCACTTAGATCTGCTCAACAAACCAAGAGGGATTTAGATTGTCAGACAAGTGGTGGAGACACTTTTGGCGGCTTCAACGAAACAAACGTTTCAAAAATTTCGTTTGCCTTGCCGGGTATGAACAATCAGAACGACGCTAACAGCCAGGTCACGATGGTTATTTTTCAGGGAGTAAATGTCACCCATCAAGCTGAGCCTCGTGGGAATGCGTATCGAATGGATACCAGCAAAAGAATTACAACGCCATATAGCAACTACGGAACAGGCCCTTTGTACAAGATTAGGAAATTTACCATGCTCAATGGCGTTCGCCAAGGTATTGGTATCACCGCAGACTCTGAACTCAAGCGAAAAAGGGCTTCAGACGCAACCTTTGCTGTTGACCCAGGACGCGATAAAAGAGGAAGTGATCCCAACCCAGCTAATCAAAATCATTTGGACAAGATGTTTGCAGTGTACGAAGGCACCCCGGTCCAACTAACAACTGATGGCGAGTATGGATTGGGAGCCAAGCAGTCCACTGATGATGATGATCAGATTGATCCCGTCAGATTTGTGCAATTGATTAACGCAGGCTCGTGCGGTGCTGCGGAGACAGAACTCAACAGATTGAATCAAGAAGTCATTGATGCTGAACAAGAAATGAATCAAGCAAAGATTGCGCTAGATGCCGCTGTTGCTGCTTTGCCTGCTGGGAGTTCTATTTACGGTCAAGACGTTTGCGGCAAAAAACTTTCTAGTTGCAAGCTCCGATTTTCAGGAGACTTGCCATTCGGAGGTTTTCCAGGAGCTAACTTGTCTCGATGATTACTACTGAACTCAAGAAAGCAGTTGCTGCTGACTGTTTCAAGCGTGGAGATATTGAAGCTTGTGGTTTCATCGTGGACGGAACGGTGATCCCATGCAAAAATGTTGCGACCAACCCTGAAACTGGTTTTGTGATTGCACCAGAAGATTATGCAAAGGCTGAAGAACTGGGCACGATTGAATGCGTCTATCACTCCCACATCAACTCCAATGAGAAGTTTTCCGCTCATGACATCGGAGTGTGTAAGCAAAGCAATCTGCCTTGGTTGCTTTACAGCACTAACACTGGAGGTTTTCGCTACGCCGATCCAAGAGGCAACGCTCCTTACTTAGGCCGCGATTGGGTGTATGGCATTCATGACTGCTATAGCCTGATGCGAGATTTTTATAGGCGCGAGCTGGAAATCGTTTTAGACGATTTCCCTAGAGGAGAAGAAGGCGAATGGGAGAACGGCACTTGGATGATGTTCGTCAATAACTACAAAGGCCAAGGATTTGTTGAGGTGGACAAACCCGAGAAGTATGGCGATTTCATTTTGATGAACATCGTTGCACCGACACCAAATCATGCAGCAGTGTTTCTGCCTGAACGAAATTGCTTCTATCATCATCTAATGGACAGACAGTCTGAAGTGACTGTTTGGGGAGCTGCTTGGTCCCGCATGACTTACAAAGTTTTACGCCACGAGAGCTTGATGCAATGACAGAAGAAAGGCTTGTCAAGGTAAAGTTAATCGGAGAGATGGGGCGTCGTTTTGGACGTGAGTACGAGTTTTATGCTCGCAATGCGAAGGACATATTCAGCGCACTCACTCACCAGATCAAGGGCTTTTCGGAGTACATGTACACGGCTCATGAAAACAATATGGGTTTCAAGGTGATCAGCGATGACCCTCAGGGGATGACGTATGAAGGCATGATGCTGAGCTGTGATCGATTGATTATCGCTCCAGTTATTGCAGGCTCTGGAGGTGGTACGGGAAGGATTCTGCTGGGAGCAGCCTTGATTGGCATGATGTTCATTCCAGGTATTAACGCTTTCTCTACCGTGGCTGCAGGTAAAGGCATTTTGGGCGGCACCATGGCGTTTACGACCATGGGCTCTTTGATGTTTGGTTTAGGTGCCAGCTTGATCCTTGGTGGCATTTCGCAGTTACTTGCCCCTGAAGTGGAGACGCCGGATGGTGATAGCGACAAGAAAGAAAGCTTTATGTTTGACAGAGCAGCAGAATTGACCACTCAGGGCTATCCCATGCCTTTGGTGTATGGCAGATTTCTTTGCCAGTCGCCATTGGTCATTTCTTCTGCCATTGAAACAATTCCTGCTTGACAATGCCTGATTTTGCTGAAGAAGAGAAGCTGGTACAACTGTCAGGTTCTGGCGGTGGAGGCAAGGGCGGCGGCGACCGTAAGCCTAAAGAGGAGGACGACAATTTATTCAGTAGGGCCGAAGCAAATGTGCTTCTTGCTATTGCGGAAGGGCCTGTAGAAGGCTTTGCGGAAGGCGAAGAGAAAAGTGTCTACTTGAACGACACTCCGATTGAGAACGAAAAAGGAGACAACAATTTTGATGGCAAAATAGACATTAAATTCAAAAGTGGCAGGGTAGACCAGGACGCGATGTCTGGTTTCAAAGATGTCAAGGTTGAACAATCGGTTGGAATCTTGTGCCCCGAAGGCATAGCAGTGCCGGTTACGACAACGTCAAACAACTTGCAAGAAATAGTGGTACGAGTTGGAGTCAGTGCTTTGTACAAGGTTGATGATGACAATGGCGATATCAGCGGCTCAAAGGTCAAATTTGATGTCAACATTCGAGACAATCTTGGAGCCTTGATTCACAACGAAGGTCTGATGATCGAGGGTAAAACAAGGGGGTCTTTTGATAAAGAGTTCACGTTTGATATCAAGGACACCTTTACTGGACCTTATACGGTGAGGGTTACACGCACAACGGAAGCGCCTGACAGCGTTACTGATGCCAATGATTTGTTTTTCAAGGCAATTATTGGCGTCCTTAAAGAGAGCTTTAAATATCCGGCAACAGCGCTGTTAGGTATGACGTTTCCCTCCGAAACGTTCAGTTCGATTCCAAAGGTTTCAGTAGACCTTAGAGGATTAAAAATTAGAGTTCCAAACAATAGGACAGAAGATCTCGATGGCGACGTAAGTTATTCGGGAACTTGGAATGGCGGTTTTGATAATGAGAAGTACTGTACAAATCCTGCTTGGATTTTTTACGACCTTTTGACGACTAATCGCTATGGCTGTGGAGTTTTGGAAGTTGATGGCAAGGAGGTTGGGCCAGGAATTAGACCAGAGGACATCGATAAATATGCGTTGTATGAAATTGGCAAGTATTGCGACGAGCTTGTTCCAGACGGTCGTAGGGGGAAGGAACGTCGATTCACTTTCAATGGCTACATCAATAACAGAGGAGAGGCTTATCAAGTATTGAATTCGATTGCCGCTTGCTTTAGAGGCATGCTGTACTTTGCTGGCGGCGGAATCGTGGCAACACAGGACAAGCCAGGATATGTCGTGAAAGTGTTTAGCCGATCCAATGTGATTGAAGAAGTAGGAGATGACGGAGCCGTAACAACTCCTGCTTTTAATTACGAAGGAACGAGCCGAAAGGCTCGTAAAACTGTCGCAATGGTTTCTTGGAATGACCCAGCAGATAGGTACAGAACCAAGTTGGAGTATGTTGAAGATTCAAAAGCAATAGAAAACTTTGGCTACAAAGAATTAGAAGTACGAGCTTTTGGCTGCACTTCTCAGGGCCAGGCTCAGCGAATGGGTCGATGGGCGTTAGTCACAAACTTGACAGAGAAAGAGACGGTCACGTTTCGCGTGCCGGCTGAAGGCTTCTTCATGATGCCCGGAGAGCTGATCGAAATTCGAGATGACGCTAAATCGGCAAGAATTGTGGCTGGTCGTGTCCGAGAAGGATCGACTGCATCCACAATCCTTGTGGACACATTCTCGACAATTGCGGCTGGTGTCTCTTACGAAGTCACTATTGGAGATCAAACCAAAGGAGTTTCTGAGTCTCGAACTCGCAATCAGTCCACGCAAGCGAACCCCAAGATCATACCCTCTAGTGCATTTAGTCAGACACCTTCTGCGGGTGATCCGTTCTTGCTGCGAGAGCAGAGCGGAGCAAAGCCCAGAACCTATCGCGTAATCGGGATTATGGAAGGCGACGATGGAACGGTGACTGTCACGGCAACATTTCATAATGCAAGCAAATATGACACTGTTGACTTGAGTACGTTTTTCGACTCAGGTGTTGCTTCTGTCGCTGGTATTACGGTCACACCTACAGTGGACAAAGGCACGATTAAGTTGGAGACCTCCTGATGCCAAGGATCGAAGCGAACTGGTCCTTCCCGCAGTTTTCAGGCTATTCAATTTTGAACCTGATCAATCCGGCTATCTGTTGGCAAGAACCAAGAAACAACCCTTTGGTAAAACGATTTCGCGTGCAGACTTACTTCATAGAAGATGCAAGAACGTTGGATTTGGGGACTACCGAAGAGACGTACATGCCCATCCCTTCGGACGACTATTCATTATCAACCTCGTATAAATTTCGCATTGCTACAATTGGGACGGATGGCCGGCAGTCATCATTCGTTGAAAGTGACACGCTTGTTGCTTCACCTTTGAGGTTTGACTTTTCTTCTTTAGGGACCGTCACCTTGCCTAGCGGCCAAAAGCTGAAATCTCAACGTCTTTTGTTTTTGATTATTTAACTCATGGCCCTTTTCGGACTTGATGCTGCAGGCAATTCTGCTTATGTCCAAGCGGACGGGCAAGGCACGCAGGCTACGCCTTATGTAATGCAGCACGACCTGCTGACGACTCAGATGAAGTCGGCTTTTGCTAGTGGCACTGCTAGCGCTGATGTCGTCGCAGCCGTTACAAACAAGAAGGTCAGAGTGATGAGCCTGATCATCACTGCGACAGCAGCTTGCACCTTGCAACTGCAGAGCACCAATCTCAGCACGACCACTGCAACCAATCTCACTCCAGCATTTCGACTGCCTGCAGATGGAAATCTGACTATTTCTAATGAACTGGGATTATTTGAGACGTTGTCTGGCGAAAAATTGAATGCAGTTGTCTCCGCGGGCGGTGACTACACCGTAATGG
>MDSV01040408.1_pt1 | contig 10728 bp, 15 predicted proteins | sample 810851 | NCBI WGS metagenome assembly MDSV01 (sample SAMN05326640, study PRJNA326480) | marine metagenome | isolation source: seawater | place: Atlantic Ocean: North East | collected 2012 | reverse complement strand
TGTTCAGAAGATTTTAGTTTTAATTCTTGAATATTCATTTTTAGGGATTGTCTTTAAGATGGTATAAATATATATGCTCTTTAGAGTATTTCAAGTCTAGATAGGCTTAAAAATAACAATAAAAACAATCAAAATCAGTAAAATAGTCGGTACTTCATTAATAATTCTAAAGAATTTAGGGGATTTTGTGTTTTGATCAGTCGAAAATAACCTAACAAACTTTCCTAGATAAAAATGATAATGCGTCAAAAATAAAACCAAAATACCCTTTAGTATAAACCAAAGTTCCTTCATAACAACAAAGCCAAGGCTTCCAATTAAAATAATTCCAAATAGCCAAGTTAAAATCATTGCTGGCATCATAATATAATTAAACAATCTTTTTTCCATTAATTTGAAAATCTCACAGGTATTTTTTTCATTTAAATTTTCTGCATGATAAACAAAAATTCTTGGCAAATATAATAAGCCTGCCATCCAAGATATTACTGAAATCAGGTGTAATGCCTTAAATACTAAATAAATATTCATTTTATTTTGAAACCAAATAATCTTTTAAAAGTTTATCAAATAAATTAATATGATCATTTTCATCATTTAAACATGGGATAAAATCAAAATTTAATCCTCCATTTTTTATAAAAATCTCTCTCCCTTGAATATTAATTTCCTCCAAGGTTTCAACACAATCAGATGAAAAACCTGGACAAATCATTAATATATTTTTTTTGCCTTTTGAGGGTAAAGATTCCAGGGATTTATCGGTATAAGGCTTTAACCATTCCCTTGGTCCAAATCTTGATTGGAATGTAGTTTCAATTAAAACATCTTTAAATTTTTCTTTTATTAGTCTGGTTGTTTTTTGACAATAACAATAATATGGATCACCTTTGTCAAAATATTCTTTTGGAATTCCATGGTAGGAAGCAACTATTAAATCTGGCTTCCAATTTATTTTAGAAATTTTTTTTTTTATACTACTTACTAAGGCGTCAATATACAAAGGTTCGCTTTCATAATGTGGTATTATTTGAAGACTTGGTTGCCACCGCATTTTCATAAGATTTCTGTATACTTCATCACATACTGTTGCCGTGGTAGCGGCGGCATACTGAGGATATAATGGAAGAATTATAATATTTTCACATCCGTTTTCTTTCAATAAGTATAGTTTACTTTTTATGCTAGGATTTCCATATCTCATTGCGAAATCAACAATAACATTTTTATTGTCCACTTTATTTTTTAATTTTTGCGCCTGAAGCTCTGTATAATATAATAAGGGTGATTTGTTTATATTATTCATCCAGATTTGTTTATAAGCATGGGCGCTTTTCGAGGGTCTAAAAGTGAGAATAAAACAATTAAGTATAATTTGCCAAATTATTGGGTTTACTTCAATAACTCTTCTGTCTGATAAAAATTCTTTAAGATATTTTCGAACATCCCACCAACTGGTAGAGTCCGGAGTTCCTAAATTTATAAGTAAAACTCCTGTTTTACCATAATTGACTTTAGGGTGAAAATTACTTTTATTTATTTCCATTTAATAATCTTTGACCATTTTAACTAAATAATCAACCATATCTGGTTTTGTTTCTGGTAAAACACCATGACCCAAATTAAAAATATATGGATGATCTTTAAATACATTTAAGTATCTTAGAGTTTCTTTCTTTAAATTATTTTTATCTGTTAACAATATTTTTGGATCAAGACCGCCCTGTATAGCTATATCTATATCTTTTACTATAAGATTTGGGTTAACATCATAATCTATATTAATGGCATCGGGTTTTACAAAATTACAAAATTTTTTATAATTTTTAACTCCTCGTGGAAAACATATTACCGGTATATTCAATGACTTTACATAATCAACCAAATTTTTTGTTGGGTCATATACATATTTTTCTAACTTATTTTCCTCTAACAAACCAGCCCAACTATCAAAAATTTGAATAATAGAAGCTCCATTTTTTATTTGATGATCTATATGGAGTTTTAAAAATTTTTCTAAAGTTAATAAAATATTATTTATTAAATTTTGATCGAGAAAAAAATTTTTTACTAATTCTTTTTTGGGTGAAATTTTATTAATCATATAAACTAATATAGTCCACGGTGCTCCTACAAATCCTATTGTACTCTTATTTATCAACAATTTATTATTACTTACTTTTTTTATGGCTTTATAAATTGGATTTAATTTATTTAAAAATTCTTCTTCACTTACTTTAAGAATGTCATCCAAATTCAAATTTCCTAATTTAGGGCCAAAGTTTTTTTTAAGCTCTACTTTTTGATTTAATCCGTAAGGTAACATTAAAATATCAGAAAAAATTATTGCTGCATCAATATTAAATCTTTTTAATGGTTGTAATGTAATTTCTGACGCTAGATCTTCATTTAAACATAGTTTGATAAAATTAGGATTATTTTTTCTAATTTCTCTAAATTCAGGTAAATATCTACCTGCTTGTCTCATTAACCATATAGGAGTATTTGTTGTTTTTTTATTTATTATTGTTTGATTAATGCTTGTCATAATAAGTAAGTTATTAATTATAGTATTAGTTATATAACATGTGAATAACGAGAATTATTTGTTTTCAACATTTTATTGACTATTTTTTCACAAATATTAGTTAATAAATTTAATGTATAGTGTATATTTTGAAGCTATATTTAGTTTTATTATATCTAATGTATATTAAAATTCACATGTTTATTAATGTTAATAATCATAAAATTTTACAAAAAAAAAACAATATATCTTACACATTAAGATAATGGTTCAAACAATACATAATTTTACACTTTTTATTCATGAATAATACATATCAAATTTATCTTATATCAGACTCAACTGGTGAAACACTTGATAGGGTTTTTTTAGCAATTAAGGCACAATTTAAAAATATTGATTATGAAATTAATTCTTATTTTTTTACCCGCACTGAGAATCAAATATTAAAAATTTTAGATATAGCTGCAAAAAAAGACAATTCAATTATTCTGTATACAATTGTCGATAATAATCTGGCAAAATTTTTAGCTAATAAAAGTGATGAAAGAAAAATTCCTTGTTTTGGAGTTTTGGGTGATTTAATATTAAGCTTTTCAAAATTGTTAAATCAAAAAGCATCTCATATTCCAAGTGGACAGCATGCTCTTAATGAAGAGTATTATGAAAGAATAGAGGCAATTCAGTTTACAATGAATCATGATGATGGAAACTCAATTAATACCATTGATAAATCAGATTTAATTTTATTAGGAGTTAGCAGAACAAGCAAAACTCCAACATCAATTTATTTAGCAAACAAAGGGTTTAAGACCTCAAACATCCCTCTAGTAAATGAAAAATCAATACCAGAAATATTAAAAAGAAATCCTAAATCATCATGTGTTATTGGACTTACATCCGAAGCAGAAAGACTAGTAGACTTAAGAAAAAATAGAATGAATTCACTAAAAGAAACTGATAGTACCAACTACACTAATGTTAATAAAATTAACAGAGAAGTAGAGGAGGCCAAAAAAACTTTTAAGAAATATCAATGGCCAACTATAGACGTAACAAGAAAGTCGGTAGAAGAAACAGCGGCATCAATTATAAAAATTCACGAAATCTATAAAAAAAATGATTAACGAAATAGTATTAGCTTCAAAAAGTGAGGTTAGAAAAAAAATTTTAGAACATAATAAGATAAAATGTATTGTAAAACCATCAAATGTAGATGAAGATTTAGTTAAAGAAAGTTTATTGAAACAAAAAGCATCACCTGAGGATATTTCAAAAAATTTAGCAGAAATTAAAGCCAACAAAGTAAGTCAAAAATACGAAAATGTATTGGTTTTGGGCGCGGATAGCATAATAGAGTTAGAAGGCGATATTATTTCCAAACCTCAAAATAGGATAGAAGCTTTAAAAATTTTAAAAAAATTAAATGGAAAAACTCATCAATTAATAAGTTCAGTTTGTATATCTAGTAATGGTGCCATGATATGGAATTATACAGATAAAGCCTCATTAACTATGAAGAAAATGAGTTTAAATGAACTTGAACTATATCTTAAAAAAATTTCAGATAAGGCCCTTTATGCCTATAATGTGTATCAGATTGAAGGGGAAGGTAAGCATTTATTTGCAAAGATACAAGGAGACAAAAATACGATTATGGGACTACCAGTTAAAAAAATTAAAGAATATTTAGAAAATTTTAAATGAAAAAATATTTTGTCATAGGAAACCCGATAGAGCATTCACTATCTCCAAAATTACACAATTATTGGATCAAAGAAAATAAAATCAATGCAAATTATGCTAAGTTACTTTTGAATAATGATGCGTTAAAAGAAACCATATCTAAGATTAAAGAAGATATAATTGCTGGTATAAATGTTACCATTCCTTTTAAAAAATCTATAATCCCGTACGTAGATGTTTTAAGTCCAGAGGCAAATGAAACCCAATCAGTTAATACTGTTTTTAAACAAGATAAAAAAATTATTGGTCATAATACCGATATAGGAGGTTTTGAACTTAGTTTAAGGCATATAAAATTTAATGCTGCGGGAAAAACAGTTTTTATTTTAGGAGCAGGAGGCGTATCTCCTTCGATTATAAGTGCTTTAATTAAAATGAAAGTTTCAAAAATTTATTTAAGCAACAGGTCACCTCAGAAAGCAAAAGATTTAAAGCTTTTATTTAAAGAAATTAATTTAGTTGATTGGGGAGATTTTCCAAATTTTGATATAATTATCAACGCTACCAGTGTTGGACTAAATAAAGAAGATGATCTAAAAATAGATTATAAATCTTTGGGCCAAAAAAAACTTTTTTATGATGTAATATATAATCCCTTAGAGACTAAATTTTTAAAAAAAGCAAAAGAAAATGGTAATTTGACAATTAATGGAAAAATGATGTTTATATACCAAGCTCATCAAGCTTTTACTATCTGGCATAAAATAATGCCTAAAGTTAATGAAGAAATTTTTAAATTATTAGATAAATGAAGATAATTGCTATTTTGGGTAAAATAGGATCAGGCAAAAGTTATATTGCTAAGAAGTTCGGATACCCAATTTTTAATGCTGATGCCGAGGTATCAAAAATTTATAAAAAAAATAAATTTTTTTATAAAATTTTAAAAAAAAAAATCCCCCAATATATAAAATCATTTCCGACTAACAAAAACGAATTGAAAAAAGCAATTACAGGAAATTTAAATAATTTAAAAAAAATAGAAAAAATTATTCATCCAATTGTTAGAAAACATATGAATAAATTTTTAATTAGAAATAGAAAAAAAAAAGCGGTTATTTTGGATGTACCATTGCTTCTTGAAAATAATATGAATAAAAAAGGTTTTATTTTAATATTCATAGATTCTAAAAAAAATGAAATTATGAAAAGATTAAGAAAAAGAAAAAATTATGACGAAAAAATTTACAAAGAATTAGAAAAACTGCAACTTCCTATTGAATTTAAAAAAAAACAATCAAATTTTATAATTAAAAATAATTTTAAAAGTAATATGATTTTAAAAAATATAAAAATTATAAAAGAAAGAATTTTTAAAGATGAAAGAAGTAGTATTAGATACTGAAACAACTGGTTTATCAATCAAGGATGGACATAGAATAGTTGAAATAGGGTGTATTGAGCTCAACGATTTAATACCAACAAAAAATAAATTTCATTGTTATTTGAATCCAGAAAAAAAGGTATCTGCAAAAGCGCTAGAAGTTCATGGATACACAGATGAGTTTCTTGCAACAAAAAAAAAGTTTAAAGAAATAGTAGATGAATTTTTAAATTTTATTGAAAATAAAAGATTAATTATTCATAATGCTGAGTTTGATCTCTCTCATTTAAATAATGAACTTGAGCTTTTAGGAAAAAAAAAAATCAATAAAGAAAATGTTTTAGATACCTTGTCTTTAGCAAGAGATAAATTTCCTGGTGCATCAATTAGTTTAGATGCACTTTGTAAAAGATATAGAATTGATAATTCTAAAAGAACTTACCATACAGCGCTAGTAGATTGTGAATTATTATCTAAAGTTTATATTAATTTGATTGATCAAAAAGAACCTACTTTAAATTTTAACATTCAAGATGTTGAGAAAGTAGATAGTGAATTAAATAAAAAAAATTTATATTGTAAAAAAATTATTAAGCCAACAAATGAAGAAATAAATTTTCATAAAGATTATTTAAAAACAACTCTTAAAAAAAATTTTTATTAATTAAATTTTTCATTATATAATTTATTAAAATTGATTTTTTTCTCAATTTTTACACTTTGAAAACCTGAATTATGAAGTAAATTTAAGAATGATCTTTCTAAATTTGGATAAATTTTGTTTTGTACATCACATAATATTATTTTCTCTAAATCTTTTTTTTCTTTAATATTTTCATTTACTTTTATAATGGAGGCATAAATTATTTCAAAGTGAGATTTTCTTTCATTAGGTTCTTTGTCTTCAAATTTTAAAATTGTATTTACTTCAATAAGTTTATTTTTAAGTGGTTTAGAATTTATATCTATATTTAATTGATATTTAGAAATATTTTCTTTAACAAATATATATGTTTGAGTGTCTGGAGTTTCACTAGACATATCTTTAATATACTCTGCTAATATTTCAAAATCACTTGTCATTGTCATCTTCTATCTCTTCAAATTCTCCATTGATATAATCTTTTTTTGAAATATTTTTTTCTTTTTTTGAAATATTTTTTAATATTAATTTTCTAGTAGGAGGAAAAATAATAAGTAGTCCTATTATATCAGTAGCAAATCCTGGTAAAATTAAAAGTAATGCTGCAAAAGCTAAGGCTGCTCCAGAAACAATTTCATATATGGGTATTTCATTTTTTACTATTTGAGACATTCCTGCCTTTAAAGTATTAAAACCTTCATATCTTGCATAAATTATTCCTAAAAAAGCAGTAATAAAAATTAAAGATATTGTACTAAATGCGCCAATTTGTTCCCCAATTTTAATAAATAAATAAATTTCGATAATAGGAATACCTATAATTAATAGTAAAAAAGTGCTCATTTTGTCTCTAATTTAAATTGTCGGTTGATATTAATCAACATACTAAATATTATTTAGATATGAATTATAGTTTTGAATATATTGATATTATTCTTTTGGCAATGATTGCAGGGTTTATTTTTCTTAGATTAAGGGGAATTTTAGGAAAAAAAACTGGTTTTGAGGGTAAATTGGCTACTCAGCTGGAAAAAGAATTCCCAAATAACGTTTTAAAAAAAGAAATTAAAACTCAAAATTTTGATGAAAAAGAACAAAAAGATTTTCTTAATGGAGCTAAAATTGCTTATGAAACTATAATAACTGATTTTAGTGACAGTGATAATAAACTGACAAGATGTAAACATCTTTTAGGAAAAAATATTTTTCAGCAATTCAAGCAAGCACTTGAGGAAAGAGCAATAAAAAAACATTTTGCAGAAATAACCTTTATTGGAGTTAATTCAGCTACTATAAAAAATCATAAAAAAATGGAAAATAATTTAGAAGTAACCGTTGATTTTGTTAGTGAAATTATAACCTGCATAAAAGACAAAGATAAAAAAATAGTTTCAGGAGATCCAGAAAAAGTTAAAAAAGTATATGATACTTGGATTTTTTCAAAAGATATGAGATCAACTAATCCTAACTGGTTATTAATTGACACAATTAATTAATTGACAAAAAAAATTTCAAATAAAGATAAAAAAGACTGGCAAAACTTTATTAACAATAAAGAAAAAGTAATAAATAAAGATTTTTTTTTAACAAAAAACAATAAAAAAAAAATCGTTAAAAAAATAGATTTACATGGTCTAACTTTAGTTAATGCAAATGAGGTAATTAAAAAATTTATAAAAAAATCTTTTAATGAAAATGTTAATAAAATAATTGTTATAACTGGTAAAGGTCTAAGATCTAAAAACTTAGATAATCCTTATGTGTCCAAAGACTTAGGTATATTAAAATATTCAGTACCTGAATTTATCGAGTCACAAGATAGTTTAATGAAGATGATTATTGATATTACAGATGCTAAGATTGAAGATGGTGGCAGTGGTGCTTTTTATGTTTATTTGAAAAGTAATTTAAAGAATAAATTTTGAAAGATCAGTATCTTTTGCTAGTTCTCCAAGATTTTTTTTTACATATTCAGAATTTATTGTAATTTTTTCACCCGATCTATCTGTGGCTGTAAAACTAATATCATCTAAAATTCTTTCAATAATAGTGTGTAGTCTTCTGGCTCCAATATTTTCTACTGATGAATTAACTTCAGAAGCAATGTTTGCAATTTCGTTTATTCCATCATCTGAAAACTCTAAATCTACATTTTCAGTTTTTAATAAAGACACATATTGATTAATTAAACTATAATCTGGTTCTTTAAGAATTCTTTTAAAATCATTACTAGTTAAAGCTTCAAGTTCAACTCTAATAGGCAATCTACCCTGTAATTCTGGTAATAAGTCTGATGGTTTTGCTAGTTGAAATGCACCTGATGCAATGAATAAAATATGATCAGTTTTAATTGGTCCATATTTAGTGCTTACAGTAGTTCCCTCAATTAAGGGTAAAAGATCTCTTTGAACTCCTTCTCTTGAAACATCGCCACCAACTCTGTCAGTTCTAGCAGATATTTTGTCTATTTCATCTAAAAATACAATACCATTATTTTCAGTAGAATTTTTTGCGGTTTTAATAATTTTGTCTTCTTCAATTAATTTATCTGACTCATCATTGATTAGTATTTCATGAGACTCTTTCACTGTCATTTTTCTTTTCTTTTCTTTTGTCCCAACAGATTTACCAATCATATCACTTATATTTATCATCCCAATATTAGCTCCTGGCATTCCAGGTATTTCAAAAGAGGGTGTTGAACTATTGTCATTAACTGCAATTTCAATTTCATTGCTATCCAAATCTCCGTTTCTTAATCTTTTTCTAAAACTTTCTCTTGTTGCAATACTTGCTTTTTTTCCTACTAATGCATCAAGAACTTTTTCTTCTGCTAGTTTTTGTGCTTTTGCATAAACTTCTTTTCTTTTTTTAACTTTTTCCATAGCGATTGCTATTTCTAATAAATCTCTAATAATCTGTTCTACATCTCTTCCAACATAACCAACTTCAGTAAATCTAGTTGCTTCAACTTTTACAAATGGTGCTTCCGCTAATTTAGATAGTCTTCTTGAAATTTCAGTTTTACCAACACCTGTAGGCCCAATCATCAGGATATTTTTAGGTAAAACTTCATCTTTCATTTCACCTTTTAACATTTGTCTTCTCCACCTATTTCTTAATGCAATTGCTACTGCTTTTTTTGCTTTGTTTTGACCAACAACATATCGGTCTAGTTCAGAAACTATTTCCCTAGGAGAAAGTGAACTTACTAATGAATTTTTATCATCATTATTTTTTTCTTTATTAACAAATTGTTTAATATTTGTATTTTCCATTAAATTTTTTCAACTTTAATATTACTATTTGTGAATACACAAATTTCTGATGCAACTTGAATTGATTTTTTAGCAACCTCTTCTGCAGTTAAATCTGTATCTAGCAAAACTTTTGCTGCAGCTAGAGCATAGTTACCACCAGATCCAATTCCAATTACATCTCCCTCAGGCTCAAGAACATCACCTGTACCAGAAATTATATAACTGTTTTCTTTATCTCCTATTGCCATTAGAGCTTCTAGCCTTCTAAGATATTTATCTGTTCTCCAATCTTTTGCTAATTCAACAGCTGCTCGTGGTAGATTACCAGCATGTTTTTCTAATTTTGCTTCAAGTCTTTCGAACAAAGTTAATGCATCTGCAGTTGATCCTGCAAATCCAGCTATGACGTTTCTTTTTTCAATTTTTCTAACTTTAGCAGCTGTATTTTTAATTACAGTATTACCCATACTAACTTGACCATCGCCAGCTACTACGACATCTTTGTTTTTTCTAATAAGGACTATTGTAGTCATGATCTATAGATGGATATTAATTCTTATTCTTCAAGTGGTTTTATTACTAATATTGATATAGTGAATTAATCTATATATACCTATTAAATATTATGAGTAGAAAAGCAAAAATTGTAAGAAAAACTAAAGAGACCAATATTAGTGTTAATGTTAATATTGATGGAAAAGGAAAGTATAACATTAATACGGGGATTGGTTTTTTAGATCATATGCTCGAGCAACTTTCGAAACACTCATCAATAGATATAAATTTAAAGGCCAAAGGTGATACTCATATAGATCTACACCATACTACAGAAGATGTTGGGATTGCCATTGGAGAAGCTTTAAAAAAAGCATCAAAAAAATTTATAGGGATCAAAAGGTATGCGCACGCGGTAATACCTATGGATGAAACATTAACCCGAGTTGCTTTAGATGTTTCAAACAGACCTTACTTAATTTGGAAGGTCATTCTTAAAGTAGAAAAACTTGGTGAGATGGATACTGAATTATTTAAAGAATGGTTTCAAGCATTCTCACAGTCTGCTGGAATTACTCTTCATATTGAAAATATTTACGGAGATAATAGTCACCATATTATTGAGTCTTGTTTTAAAGGATTAGCAAGATCATTAAGAACTGCATTGGAAATGGACCCTAGGAATAAAAAATCAATTCCTTCTACTAAGGGTTCTTTATAAGTTTAATGAACG
>MDSV01117590.1_pt1 | contig 10729 bp, 8 predicted proteins | sample 810851 | NCBI WGS metagenome assembly MDSV01 (sample SAMN05326640, study PRJNA326480) | marine metagenome | isolation source: seawater | place: Atlantic Ocean: North East | collected 2012 | reverse complement strand
TTTAGAGAAAGAAACATATTTGAAGGACATGATGATCATGGACATGACGAGCATAAAAAAGAAGACGAACATAAAGAACATGGACATGACGAGCATAAAAAAGAAGACGAACATAAAGAACATGGTCACAAAGAAGATAAACACGATGATCACCATGAACATGCTCACGGTGAATATGACCCGCACATTTGGCTAGATCCAATGAACGCAAAAGTGATTTTAAAAGAAATGGCAGAACACCTAATTGAAAATGATCAAGAAAATGCATCTAAATATAAAGCTAACTTAAAAAAAGCACTCAAAGATTTAGATAAACTTACAAAAAAAGTAAAATCTGAATTAAACAAAGATTTTAAATCAATTGTTTTTCATGATGCCTATCAATATTTCGAAAAAAGATTCGATGTAAATATTTTAGGTGCTTTTACAGTAAATACAGATGTATTACCTGGTGCAGAACAATTATCCGAAATCAGAGAAATAATTGAACATGATAAAGTAAGTTGTGTGTTTTCTGAACCTCAGTTTAACCCAGATATAATCAATGCAGTTGCAAAAGATACGAATATTAAGACCGGAGTTTTAGATCCACTAGGAGCTACTCTAACTCCCGGTAAAACTTTGTACTTTGATTTAATAAGTAATATGTCTAAATCTTTTAAAGGTTGTTAATTTAAAAGATATATTAAATTTAAAAGTTACCTAAAGTTCTTGAAAGAAATCTTATAAATTCCTTTTTTGTCTGCTGAAATGTAAATGTCGCCTTTGTTGTCCTCAAAAATTTTATTTTTTTCGTCTGTTACAAAATGTCTGAGGACTAAATTTTCTAGTGATATTTTTTCTACTGAATTAACCATATTCATTTGATCATTTAGAAGAAAAATAATTATTGAATAACCTTTTCTTAAATTATTGCCATAAAGTGATAAGGCCATCAAGCAAGGTTTTTTGTAATAAGAGTTTAAAATACTCGGACAATTATTGAGACTGGAAATACCAACCGAAGGAACAAAAGCAAATAAAGGTTCTTCAAATCCATTTTTTTTGTGGTTAATTTTGTAAGAGGATCCATCACCTCCACCATCTTTCAAATAATTTGTTCCATAAGACACCAGAGGCCAACCATAATTTTTTCCCTTAATTACTAAATTGAGTTCATCACCGCCTTTTGGGCCATGCTCTACACTAAAAATTTTTTCGTTTAATATTGTTAAACCTTGAGGAACTCTATGGCCTTTCGAAAATGAGGAAATGTTTAAGGTTGACTTTTCAACAATAGCTTTTTTAAGATCAATTTTGTTTATTTCCAAAATTTTACCAAATTTAGAAGTATCATCTTGAGCTAGCAGACTGTTTTTACTTGCATGTTTTTCTGGTGTTCCTAAACTAAGCAATATTTTATTTTTAAAGTGAACATTTGAACTTCCCAAACCATTAAAATCATTATTTTTAGCTATCTCAGGTAAACAATCAGTTTTAAATAACTCTTTTTTATTCTCCAGAAGAATTAGCGATGCATAAAAACAGTCTTTTTTATTAGAGGATATTAAAGCGATTTTTTTATCCTCAAATGAAATGATAGTCTTCACCCCACCATTTCTTTGTAAAGTAAAATGATCAGGTAGATTCATTTTTTGAGGTTTAAGGTTTTTGATTATGTTTCCATTTTGAGTATATATTTCAAGATCTGAAGGATTAAATTCATTTTCTTTATTATTATTTATTATAAAAGCAGATTTACTATCTAAAGATAAAACTTTTTCAAATTCTAACTCAAAAGAATTTGCAATTACTTTTTTAATTTTATCATTAACTACTTCTACTTCTGAAAGCTGTTTTTTATTAAAATAGCTTTTAATTTTTTCTATTTTCTCAGGGTTTTCAAATGACCAAACAATTGCAATTAGAATTGTTATCAACCATAAAAATAATAATAAAAATCTGTTCAGGATCATTTAAGTCAAAATCTTAGCAAATCTGTTGTCAATTATCGATAAGTTTATATTATTTATTTTTGCGAAGTCATCAATTGCATTTCTTACCTCCTTGATGTAACTCTCTTTACCATAATCGTCACATAAAATAATTCTTTTTTTTCCTTTCATTTCCTTAAAGAGTATATTGAGGTCATTTTTGACTGTTTCATAACTATGCCCACCATCTAAAAAAACAAAATCAATATTACTTAAATCAATTTTTCTTAATACTTCGTTTGTATCGCCAGCAATCAAACTAATGTTGTCTTTGTATTTTTTTAATAAATTTTCATTGCTTTTTAAAGAATTCAAGTTTTCTTTAAGGATAAAATTATAATAAATATTTTTTAGAGGATTTGAAAATTTTTGGTTTTTTAAAAATTTTGGAGCGATTTCATTTTGCTCACCAGCTATTTTTTCTCCGAATAAATCTATACCGATATATTTGAAATCATTACCATTTATGTATTTTAAATAATCACAAGTATTTCGTGCTGTAACTCCACAAAAAACTCCAATCTCAAGAAAATTTTTTGGTTTATGTTTATCTAATTCTCTTAGATAAACATCACCCCATTTGCCTTTAAGTCCAGATTTTCTCCAATATGATTTATATTTGAGAACCAAAAACTAAGCGAATACTTCGCCCCAAGTTCCTTTTGTAGAAGCTTTTGAGTATTCAGTAGCTCGACCTTCAAAGAAGTTCATATGTTCAACACCATTCAACATTGTATCTAACCATGTTAAAGGATTTTTTTTAACATCATAAATTGGATCTAGGCCTAATTGCTCTAATCTTCTGTTTCCGATAAATCTAATGTACTGTTTAATTTCGTTTGCTGTTAAGCCTTCCAGTGGACCCATTTGAAAAGCTAAATCTATGAATGCATCTTCATGCGTCACGATTGTTTTGCAAGCATCAACTATTTCTTTTTTTAGTTTATCGTTCCAAATTTGTGGCTCCTCTTTTACAAAGTCTCTAAAAAGTCTTATCATAGAGTTACAATGCAAAGTTTCATCTCTTACCGACCAAGTTACTATTTGGCCCATCCCCTTCATTTTATTAAATCTAGGGAAGTTTAATAAAATTGCAAAACTTGCAAATAATTGTAATCCTTCTGTAAAAGCAGAAAACACAGCCATAGTCATCGCAATGTTATGTTTAGATTTAACATCAAAACCTTGCATATAGTCGTACTTATCTTTCATTTCTTTGTACTGTAAGAATGCAGAGTACTCTGTCTCTGGCATGCCTATTGTGTCTAATAAATGCGAGTAAGCAGCAATGTGTACTGTTTCCATTGCAGCAAAAGCTGTCATCATCATTAAAACTTCTGTTGGTTTGAATACTGTTGTGTAGTGTCTTAAGTAACAGTTATTCACTTCTACATCAGCTTGAGTAAAAAATCTAAATATATGAGTTAAAAGGTTTTTTTCTTCTGGAGTTAAATTTTTCTGCCAATCTCTTACATCATCTCCTAACGGAACTTCTTCAGGTAGCCAGTGAATTCTTTGTTGGGTTAACCAAGCATCGTAACACCATGGATATCTAAATGGTTTGTAAACAGGATTTTCAACTAATAAACCCATTTTATTAGGTTGAATTATTTTTGATTTAGTTTTTTCGGCTACTGACATGATAAACACTCCTCATAGTTGTTGTCTTTATTATTTGATTCATTTGATTTTGAATAAACATTTTTCGTCACATCTGTTGATGAACCTGCTTCAACATTTTCAGCTCTTTGAATAGATTTAGATCTACAATAATAAAGGCTTTTTAATCCTTTTTTCCATGCTTGAAAATGAATGTCGTGAAGTTCTTTTTTATGAATGTCAGCCGGTACAAATACATTGATTGATTGTGCTTGAGAAATATGTGGGGTTCTATCTGCTCCTAATTCTACAATCCACCTTTGGTCTATTTCAAAAGCAGTTTTGAAAGTATCTTTCTCGTCGGCTGTTAAGAAATCTAAATGAGAGACCGAACCTTGGTTGGTTGTAATTGATGACCATACTTCATCTGTATCTTTATTATATTTTTTAAGAATTCTTTTTAAGTATTTGTTTCTAACATTAAATGAACCTGATAAAGTTTTGTGCGTGTAGCTGTTTGCCGCGATTGGCTCTACTCCAGGTGAAGATCCGCCGCAAATTATTGAAATTGAAGCTGTAGGTGCAATAGCTGTTTTGTTAGAAAATCTTTCTTTAATCCCGTATTCAGCTGCATCAGGACAAGCCCCTCTTTCTTCTGCAAGTTTTTTTGAGGACTCATCAACTTTTTCTTGTATATTTTTAAAGATCTTTTTATTCCAAACTTTACTCATCACTGAACCGAAAGGAATATTTTTTTGCTGAAAGTAAGAGTGTAGACCCATTACACCCAATCCTACACTTCTTTCTCTCATTGCTGAATATTTCGCATGAGCAAATTCATCTGGTGCCCTATTAATAAAATCTGTCATAACATTATCTAGAAATCTCATAACATCTTGTACAAACTGACCGTCATCTTTCCATTGGTCATAGGTATCAATGTTCAAAGAGGAAAGACAGCAAACTGCTGTTCTTTGTTTCCCATCGTTATCTAATCCAGTGGGTAACGTGATCTCGCTACAAAGATTTGAAGTTTTGACTTTAAGCCCAGCTAATTTGTGATGTTGAGGTATTTGTCTATTAACTGTATCAATATAAATAATGTAAGGCTCACCGGTTTCTATTCTTGCTGTTAAAAGTCTTATCCATAAATTTCTTGCTGGAATAGTTGATTGAACTGAACCGTCATAAGGACTTCTAAGTGCCCATTGTCCATCTGTTTCGACAGCTCTCATAAAATCATCAGTAACTAGAACACCATGGTGCAAATTTAAAGATCTTCTGTTGACATCGCCACCAGTTGGTCTACGCATCTCAATAAATTCCTCAATTTCAGGATGATCAATTTGCAAATAACAAGCTGCAGATCCTCTTCTCAAAGAACCTTGACTTATTGCTAATGTAAGAGAGTCCATTACTTTAATAAATGGGATGATCCCTGAAGTTTTTCCAACTTTACCAATTTTTTCACCAATAGATCTTAAATTTCCCCAATAACTACCAATTCCACCTCCTCTAGCTGCAAGCCATACGTTTTCTTCCCAAAGGTTTGTAATTCCCTCTAAACTATCATTAGCTTCATTCAAAAAACATGAAATTGGTAAACCTCTTTCAGTTCCTCCGTTAGAAAGAACTGGCGTAGCTGGCATAAACCAAAGATTGCTTATATAATTATAAATTCTTTGGGCATGTAAATTATCATCCGCATAAACACTTGCTACTCTTGCAAACAAATCTTGGAAACTTTCATTTTGACCCAAATATCTGTCTTTTAAAGTAGCCTTCCCAAAGTCAGTTAAATTTGCGTCTCTGGACCTATCAATCTTTATTGTTATACCCTTATCATTTTGAAAAAGCTCCGTGTCTCCAGACAAAGAAAACAAATCGGGCTTTTTAGGACCATTATTTTTTAGTTCATTTTGGTTCTTCTGGCTTATACTGCCGACAGCTTTCTCTATTGCCAATGATACGTTTTTATTCATATTTTCCCTATTTATAAGTATTTATTAACAAAACAACTACATGTTGTGCTATACATACTTTAATATACTATATACCGTCGAAATCAATAGAACATTATAGGAACATTTAAATAATTTTGCAAGTGGAAAGTTTTGTTAATAAACATTTAATAACAAATGTCTATATTCTTTAGTATTTATAACTAATGAAAATCAATCCAAATGGTTTTAGAGAGTATGACGCAAGGTGGATCTTTGAAAAAGACATCGATTTAGAGGGAATCACTAGTTTGGGCAAAGGATTAGGGTCTCAGATAATAAACCATACTAAAAAAAAAAATCCTAGAGTTATAATTGGTCATGACTACAGGTCGTATAGTGAAAAAATTAAAAAAGCTTTAACAGAAGGTTTAACTTCAACAGGGTGTAGTGTGGAAGATGTTGGGCTGTCTCTTTCTCCAATGGTTTATTTTGCACAATTTAATCTTAATTCTGATGCTATTGCAATGGTTACAGCCAGTCATAACGAGAATGGCTGGACAGGAGTTAAAATGGGTATAAAAAAAGGTTTAACTCATGCGCCAGAAGAAATGATGGAATTAAAAGATATAACTTTAAATAGTAAATTTAAATTAGGTGAAGGTAAAATAAAAAAAATTGATAATTTTAAAAACATATACATGCAAGATTTAATAGAAAAAAATAAATTAAAAAAAAAGATTAAAGCTGTCGTTGCATGTGGAAATGGAACAGCAGGAATATTTGCTCCAAATATTTTAGAAGGTATCGGTTGTGAAGTAATAAAATTAGATTGCGAATTAGATTGGGCGTTTCCAAAATATAATCCAAATCCAGAAGACCTTAAAATGCTTCGTGCAATTTCAAAAGCTGTGAAAGATAACGATGCGGATATTGGATTTGGTTTCGACGGAGATGGAGATAGATGTGGTGTAATTGATGATAAAGGAAATGAAATATTTTCAGACAAAATCGGTTTATTAATTGCAAGAAATCTTTCAGGGTTATATAAAAATTCAAAATTTATTGTAGATGTTAAATCAACTGGGTTATTTTCTGACGATACTGTTCTAAAAAATAATAAATGTAAGACTATATATTGGAAAACAGGTCACTCACATATAAAGAGAAAAGTTAATATCGAAAAAGCACTAGCTGGCTTTGAGAAAAGCGGACACTTCTTTTTTAACGCCCCTTTAGGATATGGTTATGATGATGGTATTAATTCCGCTATTCAGGTTTGTCATCTCTTAGAAAATCAGAGTAAAAAAATGAGTGAAATAATGAATGAATTGCCTATTACCTATCAAACACCAACTATGGCTCCCTTTTGTAAAGATGAAGAAAAATACAAAGTTGTTGATAATATGGTTAAAGAAGTTCAAGAGGCAAAACAAAATAATAATAAAATCGACGGTCAATGTATTAAAGATGTTTTAACAGTTAATGGAGTAAGATTTACCTTAGAAGATGGATCGTGGGGATTAATAAGAGCCTCGTCTAATAAACCGTCTTTAGTGGTTGTTACAGAAAGCACAACATCTGATGTTAGAATGAAAAAGATATTTGATTTTATCGATAATTTACTCCAAAAAACTGGAAAAATTGGAGAGTACGATCAAAAGATCTAAAGTTTAAAATATTCGTATAAAAATCTTGTTCCAATAACTACTAAGAATAAACCAAAATACTTAGTCATTTTCTTTTTATTAATTCTATGGCTAGCTTTTGCTCCTAGCCTGGCCATAAATGCAGTGATCGGAAAAAAAATTAAAAATGCTGGTATATTTAAAAAACCTACACTCATAGGTAGGTTTACATTTAAGTAAGAGCCAGAGATTAAAAATCCAACAGCTCCAAATAAAGCTATTATAAAACCTATGGCAGCAGCGCTACCTATTGCCTTGTTAATTGGGTATCCAAAGAATTTTAAGATTGGAACATTCATCACCGCTCCTCCAATTCCCATAGGAGCAGAAATAAATCCACTAATTATTCCCGACAATCCTTTGGCTAATAAACCCATTTTTATTTCTAAGTTTTCCTCTTTCTCTTTAAGGAACAGTAAATAAAAAGCTAAAATATAAACGACTATTGTAAAAAATAATATTAAAGGTTTTGTTTTTAAACTTGCTGCTAAAATTGTACCCAAGATTACTCCAATAGCTACAAAAAATCCGTATCCTTTTACAATGCCAAAGTCTACAGCTTTATGCTGGTGATGAGTTAAAACTGAAACTATCGATGTTGGAATAATAATTCCAAAAGATGTTCCTACAGCTAAATGCATTAAGTAAGATTGCTCAATACCTGAGGCACTAAAAATATAGAATAAAATTGGAACTGTAATTAATCCTCCACCAATACCAAACAATCCTGCAGCGAAACCGGCCGGTACTGCCGTGAAAACCATGATAAGAATTAAATAGATTATTTCTGACTGAGAAAGAATTTCCAAAACTATCTTTCTAATAATACAGGATTTGTTTTTTTAACCTGATCCATTATGTGATTTACTTTTTGAAGATCTGCATTTCTTATACACATATTTTTAGAAAGATATTGTTTCCAAATTTTTGAGCCGTTTTGACCATGAAACAAGCCAACAGTGTGTCTCATTATATGATTTAATTGTGTTCCTTTAGATGTTTCCTCTTGAATGTAGGGTATTAAGTTTTCCATAATCTCAGTTCTTGATGGAACATTTTCGTTATCAAAAACTTCTCTTTCTATTTCTGCTAAGAAATAAGGAGAGTGGTAAATAGCTCTACCGATCATTACACCATCAACTTTTAGTAAATGATTTTTAATTTCATTTGTTGTTTTAATGCCTCCATTAATAATTATTTCGTCATTTTTAAAATGATCTTTAAGTTTGTAAACATAATCATATTTTAATGGAGGAATATTTAAATTTTCTTTAGGGCTTAATTTCTTAAGTAAAGCTTTCCTTGCATGTATAACAAATTTTTGAGATCCAGCATCTTTAGTTCTTTGAACAAACGATTTTAAAAATTCAAAATTTTCAACTTCATTATAACCTATTCTTGTTTTGATTGTTATGGGAAGTTTAGTTGCTTTACTCATTGCCTCTACACATTTCGCAACTAGATTTGGTTCCTGCATTAAACATGCTCCAAACTTATTTTTTTGTACTTTTTTACTTGGGCAGCCTAAATTTAAGTTTATTTCTTTATAGCCGTAATCTTCTGAAATTTTACACGCCTCAGCTAATTCATCAGGATTAGATCCTCCTAATTGCAAAGCTACTGGATTAGATATTTTTTTTAATGATAATAATTTATCTCTATCTCCTCTAATAATTGCATTAGCAACTATCATTTCTGAATAAAATTGAGCATTTTTACTAATGAGACTTAGAAAATATATTTCATGCTTGTCAGTGCAATCCATCATGGGCGCAACTGAAACTGTTTTTTTCATTGTTTATTCTGGCTTATTTTCTTCTGTAGGTGCCTCTTCATTCAATTCAAGAGGTGACTCTTCAGTTTCTAGATTTTCTTCTTTTATTTCTGGCTGTTCTGCTTTTAGTTCTGACAGTGCTTCGTCTGCTAAGCTAGGTTTCTTAACTTCTGGAATTCTTCTTGTTCTTTTTGATGGTAGAATAGCAACGCCGCTTTTTGAAACTTGCCCTTTGTATAAGTTTTCGAAATCGTCATTCGTTTCTTCCTCTATTTCTTCCTGTTCAGATGACTCATCAGGTTCTTTTCTGAGCCTTTTAATTGCATTTTCTTCTAAATCTTTTACTGCAATTTTTCCATCGCCAATTTCTCTAAGTGAGATTATTGTTCTTTTGTCGTTATCTTCCTCCACAAGCATCGGGGAACCTGCGTTTAGTTGCATTGTTCTCTCTTTCGCCAATAAAACTAAATCATATTGGTTATCAATCTTTTCTAAACAATCTTCTATAGTAATTCTTGCCATGATTTGAGTTTTTTATTCAATAAAATTTCATAAATCAAGCTTTTTATATTTTTACTGGCTCCAAATTCTTTCTAAATATCATAAGCAAAATAAAGGAAACAACTATATAAGTTCCACTTACAAAAGCTATATTTTCAATAGTAAACCCATAATCAATTAGAATTCCAAACAATGCCGTTCCAAAAGCAGTTGAAAAAACCATTAGTGCTGTTGTTAATGCTTTAATAGCTCCTATAAATTTTACTCCATAAATTTCTGCCCAGGTTGAAGAACCGAGTACGTTTGCTAATCCATTAGAAACCCCTATCAAACCTAAAAATATATAAGCACTAATTTCATGATTTAGAGTAAACAATGTAATCATAGATAATAATAGAGGAATATTAACTATTGGTAACAATTTTCTACTTGTAAACTTATCAACTAAAAATCCTGACAATACTAAAGAGAGTATTGAGGTTATTGAATAAACCATAAATGCTTTAGGTATTGCAAAAGAACTCCATAATTTTGCATCTGAAATAAAAGATTGATAGATAAAAATTCCTGTTATTATCCACGGTCCAGCTAACATATTGAGAGAAATGATATAAAATCTATAATCTTTAACTACTTCTAGGCGCGACCAATCTTTTATTTTATCTTTTTTAATTCCTACAGCTTCTTCCTCTCTAGAGTCCAGTTTAATTGTTTTAATACATTTGTATATAATTAATGGTAATAAAATTAGAATTAATAAAGCTATACCCTGCCATACAGTTCTCCAAGAATACAAAAATAATAGATAAGTTATAAAGACAGGTAAAACAAATTCTGCCGTTGATAAGCCAAACCAAATAGTGCTTAAAGCTTTACCTCTTGATTTGTCAAAAAATCTTGAAATAGCTGTTGTTGAAGTATGGCTCATTAAACCTTGACCAGAAAATCTCATTAAAAATATTCCAACGGCCAAAAAATAAATACTATTTATAAAAGAAAATAATAGTGAAGAGATTGAAAGTAATAATACTACGAAAAAAGAGTAATATAATAATCTATAGTCATCAATTTTTTTTCCTATCCAAATTAATAATAAGCTTGAACAAATCGTTGCAGAGGCATAAATCGTACCGAATTGACCGTGAGAAATATCTAATTCATTTCTTATTGGTGCGTTAAACAATCCCAAAAAAAAGCTCTGTCCAAAACTAGAAAAAAATGTAAATATAAAACCAAATATAATTACTTTTTTAT
>MDSV01153281.1_pt1 | contig 10730 bp, 12 predicted proteins | sample 810851 | NCBI WGS metagenome assembly MDSV01 (sample SAMN05326640, study PRJNA326480) | marine metagenome | isolation source: seawater | place: Atlantic Ocean: North East | collected 2012 | reverse complement strand
TTTTCAGGAAGGATACGATCTCTGGATTGGACCAAAAAATGGCCCCCAATCATTTGTCAAATGGAGGATTGAAAGTATTGATGACATAAGCTCTCTTGAAATCACAATTCATCCATCTATATTAGAAAAATGGCCTCTTTTTACCACATTCATCCCCTTTCATTTTTGGATCAAACCAAGATTAAATTCCTATTTAGAAGCCGTACTAGGAGGATTTAGCTATTATTTGTCCAATAAATCTCCTGTTCCTCGTGATATCCCAAATCCTCATCCATGGTTTTCGTAGGTAAGCGTTAGTCTGATGTGGGTAGGGTATACACGGCATGGTAGGGAATGGCATGGGCGACGAAATTTTAGAGGCAGAGGTTGTCTTTCGTCGTGCTGTTAAAGATGCGGAAAATGAACTGACTGCACAAAGAGAGTTAGCAGAAAAGAATCAATTAAACCGCGCATTAGGAGCAACTGTTGCAGTTGTAATTGTCGCTTTACTTCTCAGCCATATCATTACAACACCTCTTGAAAATGAAATTAATGAAAATAATTCAGATGGTTATCCTCCAATTTGGGAACGTTATCTTGCTGACTTTACCACAGATGATGTACACTCATATGTCCTACAAAACGGAACACTTACTGGGCCCGACGGAGCTAGCCTCTGGAGTGGAACTCACAATTTTGTTGAGTTTGAGCTACCTATCGATGAAGGTGGAGCAGCACCAAATGGAAAGGTAAGTCTTGCAATATGGATTCCAAATGTACCAAATGGAACCACTGTTCCAGTGATTGCTGAATTCGGGCCTTATTTCGATGAAGCATCAGTAGATACTCCAGGAATTGAAGAGCCTGGCACCTGGTTAGGGCAGATGATTATCGAACAAATTGTTCCTCATGGATTCGCATTTGCTCAAGTATCCGTAATGGGTACAGGACGATCAAACCACTGTATGGATCTGATGGGTAATGCAGAACAACTCGGTGTTGATGCTGCAGTAAGTTGGTTGGGTACCCAAGAATGGAGTAATGGAAACGTAGGAATGATTGGAAAATCATACGACGGAAGTACTCCTTGGCAAGCTGCAATGTTTGGCAATGAACATTTAGCAACAATTGTTCCAATCTCTGGACTTATTGGAGTAATGGAATTGATGTGGAGAAATGGAAGTAGTGAAGCTAGAGCTCCAATCATGCACAATGGAGTGTATGGATCGTATGGAATTGATGGCGACGAAGAGGATATCCAAAACATGTGTCCAGACTATATCATAGGACCTGGGACTGGTGTTGCAGCATACATGTGGGGTGGAGAAGCTGCAGGAAACTATTGGGCTGAACGATATTTCCTTGATAGAGTTCTGGACAATTACAACGGAAGTGTATACCTAATTCAAGGAATGCATGACTGGAATGTAGACCCTCATATGGCAGTACCTACAATCAATCTCCTATACGATCAAGGAATCGAAGCAAAGGGTCTCTTTGGACAATGGGATCACGATTATCCTGACAGGCCCGATATTATGTTTGATCGGAGTGGAGTGGGAAGAGGAATTGAAGCATATCCAGAAATGGTTCGTATGGACTGGATGCAAGATTTGTTGGAATGGTTCAACTATTATCTTAGGAATGAAGGAGAGAAGCCATGGTTAGGAGTTGAAATTCAATCAAATCAAGGATCGTGGAGGTTAGAAGATAGATATCCTATGTCCAATACAACGGAGATAATCTGGGAATTAGGGGGTAGTGAATTACCATCTAGTGGGGGATCTAATACAATTTTCCCTAATGCTAATTCTGGCCCTATATACGAGACGCCTCCTTTAGAAGAAGACCTGTACTTTGGTGGACTGCCCAGACTTCATGTCAATGTGAACACAGCTACTGTAGGAGGACAAATCTATGCTTTACTGGAAGACTGTGACGGTTCGACATGTATCCATATTGGTCATGCAATAATGGATCTCAGATACCATGCTGGAGGCTCTGATGAGCAAGCATGGGCTGCACCATTAGAAGAAATTACAGCTCTAATGGAGTTCTTTCCAATGGACGTTGAAGTTCAAGCAGGTCATACTATTCGACTATCGTTAGTAAGTACTGGAGAAGATTATCTGCCCTCTTCAGCATCATCAATCGTAACTGTAAATGATGCTGGTTCAACTCTACAACTTGACATATTCGACCCTGAAACTCGTCAATATTATGCTGTACCAGAATGTACTCATCCTGTTTGCTTAGAAAATCAATAATCTAAGAAATTGAAACTTCCGTAGGATTAACTCTCATTACTCCTTAGACAAGGTATGGAGGAGGCACTGATTGATGCAGATATCCGAAAGGCTCGTACTCTTCCATCATCTTGGTATTCTGATGATTCTATTTTTCAAACATTAATTTCACGATTCTCATCAGAATGGCATTTCGCTGTACATCATAGTGATTTAGATGAATTCAATACTATTCCATTAACACATATTGAAGAACAAACAAAAGAACCAATGTTGTTAACAAAAACAGAAAATGGTCTCAATTGTTTGTCAAATGTATGTACTCATCGAGGGATGTTGGTAGCGTCAGAGCCTTGTAACGGTAAGGTGTTACAATGTCCTTATCATGGACGAACATTTGATCTAGATGGGATTTTCAAGAATATGCCTGCTTTCGAAGAGGTTGTGAATTTTCCTTCTGTTGAAGATAATTTGAAGCAATTTCCAACTGGTGAATGGGCAGGAATGGTGTTTACTGGAGTGGAGCCATCAAAAACATTCGATGATTGGATTCGACCTATTAGTGAAAGAATGAGTTGGTGGGCTGATCGAAAACAAATGGAACGAGATAAAAGTAGAGATAGAGATTGGATTATCAATACGAATTGGGCCCTGTATGTTGATAATTATCTAGAAGGTTTTCACATTCCATTTGTTCATTCTGATCTGAATGCAGTATTGGATTATGGAGATTATACAACAGAGTTGTTTGAGGGAGGAGTTCTACAAATTGGAATCGCTAGTGAAGGAGAACCTTTCTTCGAGATTCCTGAAAGTTCACCTGATTATGGGAAGAAAATTGCCGCATACTATTGGTGGCTATTTCCAGGATTGATGTTGAATATCTATCCTTGGGGAGTATCTGTGAACATTGTCGTTCCTGAAGCAGTAGATAAAACTCGAGTTATCTATCAAGGATATGTAACTGACCCTGAAATGCTTGGACAAGGGGCAGGTGGAGATCTAGACAAAGTCGAAATCGAAGACCAATTTGTGGTAGAAGGATGTCTTCGAGGAATCCGATCGAGTGCGTATGATAGAGGGCGATATTCTCCTGAAATGGAACGGGGAGTTCATCACTTTCATAGAATGTTAACCAGAGAATAATATTGGCCATCTACATCATATACTTTATCAGAATTCGTTTTTTTCATGGACATTAAAACAGAATTATTGAACCCAAAATGGTGGCTGGTCATCACGGCCCTGATTCACACCGTTGTCGGCGTGCTCATGGAATTGGACCCGGACAACGACAACGAGTTGATGGTTGCAGGGATCATGCTCATCATACCCATCTACATGCTCTACGCCGCTTTCATGAACGAAGGGCAAGCGCAGGCTCGTTTGGCGGCTGTGATTGCTGGGCCTTTTTTTGTGTGGTTCCTTTTGTGCGCAATCCTTGGGCTCGAAATCACATATCCAACAACAGATTACACGTTTGAGTTCTCCGGACAAATCATTCCACCTCTTGTGTTCTGGGGAATGACTGCTCTGACTGGCGTACTAGGTTGGAATATTGAGGATGATTAAGATGTTAGACAAAATGTTAGACAACAAAAATTTGGCAATATTAAACATGAATTGGGCTGTGTTCCACATTCCCATTGCAATGGAGATTGACCCGGAATTCCCAATAGTCATCCCATTTGTTTTCTTAGCAGCAACGATTGCGGCCTATGTAATGGATGATTCAGTTACAGAGAAAATTATGCTGGGGATTGGAGTAATTTACTTGGCAGTTTTGCCTCCAGTTATTCAAGTATTAATGGACCCCTCGTCAATGCAAACAGGTAGTGCTGAGTTCAATCTACTCGGTTCTATCGCTTGGATTGTGATTATTCCACTTACCTTGCTTGGGGCAACAAAAAAGTGGACTGGAATAGGCATGGAAAATGTCGAGTGAAAACAACTGGCTTCGAGATGGATACAAAACTGTACTGACCTTGAAGGTGTGCGGTTGGTCTAGCATTGCTATGGGCATGATCTTCTTTCTCATACCTGAATGGTATGCAGAATTAGAGGGAGCAAACACAGAAAATATCGCTTGGCTGAGGAACTTGGGTGCTGCTTTAGTTGCTGTAAATGGTGTAGGTGCATTGCTAGCTGCCAGAGATCCACTAGCAGAACGAAATTTGTATGATGTTGTCATGCTTGCATCTGTATTAGAGACAATAGCGTTGGGATGGTCGAGTTGGACCTGGGAGTTCTCTGCAACAGAAGAAATTTTCATTGTAGGACCCTTATTTATGGCAGGTCTGGTTAGCATAGCATTGATTCTTTTTAGACCTAAAAAAATGGAAAATAATTTGTGATTCTAGATAGAAACCAAATTTGATATCTTCTGAACAAAAGATGTAGTCATGTTAGGGGAGTTTGAGTGGTTGAGAACTATTCAGACTGTTCATATTATTGGAGCAGGACTGAATCAGCAAAAGCCTGCTCATCGAGCATTTTACGATGCAGGTAACAAGGGTTTCAGGATGGTCCCTGTACATCCCAAAGATGCCGGTAGTACCATCCTTGGAAGACCCATAAGATCTAATCCTTGGGGAAGTGAATATCCAGAATTATTCGTGTTCTTCCTATCTGCAAGTTCTGTCATTCAAGAATTGCGGAAATGGTTGATTAAAGGACGTAATATTCCATTCATTTGGCTCCAACCTGGTGCCGAGAGTCCTGAACTCGAGGAGTTTCTATCAAATTCTAGAATCAAATACTCAACTAATCGATGCTGGGTGGTTACTGTAAATGAAGAAAATATAGTCTGTAACAACCCTATACCTGAACAGTCTTGGTGCCTACAAACAACATCAGTTGATGGCAGTGATTGCTCGAATTGGCAGCACTTCTCTGCAGGTTCAAACCATATTCGAAAAGCCCCATTAGAATGGGTTGGAGATCTTATTGATTTACAGGCTAGTGATGAAATTATTCCACGTTACATTCGTTCTCTAGTCAAAGAGGGTGAAACATTGAAAGAGGCATCGATCCGACTGAGTTAAACGGACATTTAGCTACCATGAGAGAGACGATAAATTATGTCAGAGTATCGTTTCAAGGTTGGCACAATCGTCATGTGCAATCTTGGATCTAAAGGTTGGAAACCTGGAAGAGTAATCGCATTGAATTATCAAGAAGAAAACTGGCCTAAGGAAAAAATAGCACCATACCAAGTGATACTAGAGGAGACTCATACACTAATCTTTGTCCCTGAAGACGATGAACGATACTGTAGAAAAATCTCAGAAGAGGAAATTAAGATATTCAATCGTATAGATGCTCTAGCTTCGCTTCCTCCTGAGTTGAGTGAATCAACAGAAGTTACTGAAAAGATTAGAGAAATCGAATCTAATGTTAGTCAGTATAATGATCTTGAATGCTCACAAGATAATGTCGTCTATCAAAAGGCAAACTATCGAACAGGACGTTGTCATTGTTGCGATAGTTGTCCCCGTAATTGGTCTAGTGTCGAACTTTACAGTGAGCATTATCGTTGCGCATCTCGAAATGATCTAAAAATCACAAGATGTGAGATCGATCTAGGTTCTATATCTGTCGGAGATGTTGTTAATCTCCTAGCGGCAAATTACACTCCGAGTAACGAAGGATTCATGCAATGTCCTACAATGATGCGCCTTCCACCAGGAATCAAATTCTCTGATGAAGGAACTCTCAATGGAGTAGTTCTGTTTGATCCCTATAGAACTGAAAAATACACTGTAAAGTTCGTCGCTATTAGTACTGTAGACTGGCAAGATGAAGATATCGGGATTGTTCGTTTAGAGGTATCATTCGAGGTAGAAGGTAACATGCCCACTATTGATTTCGATATGGATAAATTCAATCATGAGCAACAAAAGGCTCGTGATAAAGCCAAGAGTTCGATTAGCCTGCTTTCCGAAATTTGGATTCAATATGAGTATAATGAATTAGATATCCGTACAACATGTAATCGAATGCTTAAGGAATTACAAGAATTAAGAAAACACCTACAGAAATATCCTAGGCTCGATGAAGGTAGATGGTGGTCTCATCTTGGAGGATTCCACATGAACGTACACAAACTCTTGGAGAATACACTATTCGAGTGTGAGCTATATATGGGTCATGCACTAACTTTCGGGAATGATGAAGTTCGTCAAATGACAGAACGAAATCTCGAAGGATGTTACAAAAAACGACTTCTTGAATCAGCTCGATTCATGTGGATTGAGGGTATCATGAAGATGATGAAAGGGGAATGGAACGATGCTGCAGATATCCTACATCTTGCTTCAATGAAACAGAATGGATGGGGCTGGGCAGTTAATTATGGAGATATCTGGTTTACTGAATCAGTAGCACGTTTGATTCATGGTGCAGAGACAGCCAATCTGAATAAGACCGAGGAGGACTCCATTCAATGGATAGATGAGGTTGGTCGATTGCTCGAGAAAGGAGCGACTAGAGCAAATAAAGACAATAGCTTCGGACCTAATGGTCATCCATGGGTATCTGAAATAACAGAGGCTTTGGAGTCATACCGTTTACTCCAAAAAGGTGGCAAAGACACCTCTGATTGGCTTGAATCTTTCAAATCAAGAACACTGTATTGGTGCGCCCAAGTTCTTTCAGGAACTCCTCCCTTTACTCCTAAACTCAGAAATCGTCTCGAAGATTCATCAGTGTTAATAGAAAATCTTCCAAAGATAATCGATTCAAACTAATCTACCAACGATTTAGAAATATCTGAAGATGCACCCACCCGACTGAATTAAACAGGGAAGGCGTTTCGGAGAATCATGTCAATCATTACAGCATACAACGAAGCATGGGAAAATGGAGATGTAGAAGCATTAGCAAAGGTCATTCATGATGATTGCGTATTCAATCCACACGTAGGTGGAATCACAATGAGTAAATCAGATATTCTAGGTTTCGCAGGTGGTGAAGGTACACCTAGATCAGAAAATGAAAGAATCCTATTTGAGAATGAAGAAGTAGGAGTAGCTCACTCGATAGTACACTTCGCAAACGGATCTACTTCTGAAGCAGTTATGTCATTCATGAGGTTCAAAGATGGAAAAATCATCTTAATGGAAACAGGAGCAACTCCTCTTTCTGATGATTATCAACTGATTGGAAATTAAATTAGTCAATTACTTCAATGAATTGAGTATTTTCTTCACTTCCATATCTCATTGCTGCTATTTCCTCAACTGTACTGATCGTTAATTCTAGTGCATTTTCTCCAGAAACTTTCCATTTACTACCATCCATTGCAATCAATTGATTTCGATCTTGACTTAGATGGATATTCGTATGAAAATGAACTGTAAGAACCTCTTTACAACTCATATTTGTTCCAGGATAAATCACATCAAATGACGATGGATCTTCTATTGTTGTTACAAGATCCCTAACTCCCCTGGGCATTGGAATTTCTGTTCTCTCCTCAGCAACTAAAGTGACTCCGTCTTCACTGGGCACCCAAGGTTGCTGAATTGGTACTGAAAGACCAATGAGTAAGGAAATGAGAACAATCAGCATGGGAAGTGCAGACCCACTCATGGATGATAGTTAATGTTCGAGGATATGATATTTTGTTCGTTGCTTATTCTACTTCTCTAACTACAAGTGGAATTCCACGTTCTTCGGCTAAATTAATCACAGTTCTTGTCCATTTACTAGTAGGACTAGGAAAAGCAAGTATGTGTGTTGCAGCATCTAAAAGATTGTCAGTAAGGGAAGTAGGGGCCTCTCCTCTTCCAGAATCATGTAATCCAGGACGAGGATTATTCCATTGTTCTGAAAACACAATAAAGGGGATCGCATGGTTATTTGCCCATCTCTCTGCTAGGTAATCTACTCCACTAGCTCCACCAACAATTACAAGATCTGGATATGCCTCAGTTTCAATCCAATCTTCTATTGATTCCTCGATAATAGAATAATCGTAAAATCGACTAGAACCAACTATCACGAGATTAATTATTCGTCCATCTTGATTCAGATCTTTTCCTCCGATTCGTTCAAGGTCTCTGGCCCCACTATGGTTGCTCATATACTCCCATCACAATAGAATGGAATAAATCCTTTGAAAGAAAAAAATTGAAATTTAATCTGATTTCTGGTTAATTAACAAGATTCTATTCGATTATTCGTGATTCTCTTTAGATTAAAATATCGAAGTTAAGAATAGAAAATATAGTAGTTATTTGATATATTATTGACAATGGATAAATGAATAAATGGCTGATCAATTACAACCTGACTCTAAGGTTTTGAATGTCTCACTTTGGGTTGTACAAGGTGTTTTAGGTCTTTCTTTCTTCATGATTGGAATGACGAATATAACTACTTCGAACGACGATTTAATTTCATTAGGATTTACTTACGTCGCACACGTACCTGCGTTTGTGCCCAAGTTAGCAGGAGTTGCAGAGATATTCGGTGGTGTCGGACTTATTCTACCCGCTGCAACACGTATTCAACCCCAGCTTACCACATGGGCCGCAACAGGTCTCATGTTAGTGTTGATTATCGCCATAATCATGTATTCTTGGCTTGGACAATGGACGAATATTCCGGATGTAGTAGTGACAGGAGCGCTGTTAGCCTTCGTAATATGGGGACGAGGCACTAAGGCCCCAATTCTATCACGCTAAATTACTCCTCGTCATCAGATTTCACAATTCTTTCTGAGATAAAATGTAGATAGAAACACCATGTCGCAAAAGCGCAAAGGAAATGCCACAAACCATGAATTTGGAAAATAGAATCAGGATGGCAAAAATCAGATCCATCTTTTCCAAAAGGCCAAATTAACATTCCAATGATAAACGACGTTGTACCCATCACAAACCACTTCTGAGTTGGTCGATAAATCGAGGGAGGTGTTGATTCATTTACCAACAAGGAGAAGATTACAAAGGTTGCACATAATGCAACAAGCTGCCATGGCCAAGATGTTGAGAATGTCAATAATGCTAGAGTTATTGGTGCAGCGCTGAGAATGAATACTCTTTCTATGGAACCATAAGACGTTCTTTCAAGATATATTCTCAATTCAAAGATAATCCATAATCCAATACATTCTGCCCATACAAAATCTCTGAAAAATCCAAACCGTTGAAGGCCTTCACCTATTCCAATTATGTCATCACTATTCCTAAAGAATTCAATTCCCAATACTAAAACAGAAAGGAGAATATGGTTTCGAACAAAGATTTCATCGGACCAACCAATGAATTCTCTCAATCGATATAGAACGGGGAAGAGAATGAAAACTAACATTCCACTCCAATCCAAAAATCCTCCAAAAACAGTTCGAGTACCGTGCATTGCAAAACTTCCGAGTCCAATGGAAATAACTGCACCAGCATAAACGACTGGGATTACTCCTCCTCGAGTAAAACCATTCATATTGCTATTTTCTTGCTGATCAGTTCGATGAAGAATAAGTAAACCAACCGCAACGAATGCTAGATTAGTTAGTGTATTTACAGGTTCAAGAAATAATCCTGATGAGAAACTCTCACACCATGCAAATACTCCTTCTTCATAATTTGGAGCAGGCCAAGCGTCCAAGAGAGTAATAATAGTATATAGAACGAGAAATGAAATTGATACAATTAATCCAATGGTAAATCTTCTACCAAATCTGTCTAGAAATAATTTTTCTTCCATCTTGAAGCCTCTTATTTTGAAATACGTTGCATAAATGAAGAATAATTTCCTGGATATACTTTCAATGAACCATCACTAGGAAGGTGCCAAATTGTATTACAAACCTGATCCAAGAAGTAACGATCGTGGCTTACTATCACCAATGTACCATCGTATTGTGCAAGGGCATCTTCCAATGCTTCTTTAGCTTGGATGTCTAGATGATTTGTTGGTTCATCTAAAAGTAATACGTTATTCTCTTCAAGAAGTAATTTGAGCATGGCAATTCTGGCACGTTCACCACCACTTAGATCTGCTAATTTAGTCGATACTTGTTCAGATGTAAATTGAAATTGTCCCAATAGTGCACGAATATCTCCATATTCCATTCGAGGTTTGAGTTTCTGGATTTGTTCTACTGGTGTTGCTTGAAAATCAAGAGTACGATGATCTTGATGGAAATAACCGATCTGGACACCTGGAGGAACATCGATCTTTCCTGAATCCAAGGGAATTTCTCCAATCAATACCCTAAGAAGAGTTGTCTTACCCGCACCATTTCCACCTACAATACCAATTCTCTGACCTTTAGAAATTCCAACTCTTACATTGTCAAGAAGAGGTCGGTCTAGTCCTTCAAAAGTTAGAGTTGCTTCATCTAAATCAGCAATTTCCATACTTGCTTTATCTGTTGCAGTTATTTGGAAATGGAGATTTTTTCGTTGTCTAGGTTTGATTGATTTTAACCATCGAAGTTCTCCTTGAGCACGATTCATCATGAATCTTTTCTGAGAAATTGATTTGTCATATTTGTTA
>MDSV01020814.1_pt1 | contig 10731 bp, 8 predicted proteins | sample 810851 | NCBI WGS metagenome assembly MDSV01 (sample SAMN05326640, study PRJNA326480) | marine metagenome | isolation source: seawater | place: Atlantic Ocean: North East | collected 2012 | reverse complement strand
ACATTGACGGAATTGGAAGTCAATGCGTTAAAAGCCACCTTCTATCTCCAGACAAGCCTGTCCGAAGGGATGGCAATGTCGGTAGTTGAAGCGATGCAAATGGGATTAGTCCCGATTGTTACACCTGTGGGCGAAATCCCTGCTTACTGTGGCCACGATTTTAATGCATTGATTGTCAAGTCTGATCAACAAGTAGTCGAAAATGTCAGGGGCTTATTGGACTGCGATAAGAAGTATCAAAATATAAGGAAAAATGCTATTGCAACCTGGAAGGATGCACCGCTATACGCTGACTCTGTGTTGCAGGCATGTGAGGAATTGTTCGGTGACCAAGATACAGCAGAATAGGTCAAGAGGTTTGCCGTCAAGGTTTATAATAATTTGGAACTTTGGAACAACTTCTGGTGATTGCACAACACTTGACGAGGATTTGGTAATTGTTCACGTTGATGCGTCACTCAATTGATCAAATTCTTACTTGCGCTCCTGGCGATAAACTTTTTTGGGAGCCATTGGCCACTAGCTAGTTGGCAATTAAATTCTTGGAATATTATAATTAAAGTAAATTTATGAAATGAAAAATATCGATCAAAAAACTGTTGAAAGCTTTGGTGACGAATGGTCAACTTTTGACCAATCGAGTATTTCTGATGATGAGGCTTACACGATATTTAATGATTATTTTTCGGTATTTCCTTGGGGGGAGCTTCCATCAGACGCTGAAGGTTTTGATATGGGCTGCGGTAGTGGTCGTTGGGCGCGATTTGTTGCTCCCAAGGTTGGAAGGCTGCACTGTATTGATCCGTCCAGTGCGATTGAGGTTGCCCGGGAAAATTTGTCAGCCAACAAAAATATAAGTTTTTACAAAGCATCAAGTGACTCGGATTGTTTGCCAAAAAGAAGCGAGGACTTTGGATATTTATTGGGGGTGTTGCAGGGGGCAGGTCTTGTAGATGTTCACTTCTCTGATACAGCGCCCTACTGGTGTGTTGTAGGAATAAGAGGCAAATAATGTGTGGATTTGTAGGTTTGTTAAGTGATCAAGCCATTGGCAATAAGGAATTGAAATCACAAATTACCAAAATGGCTGATACCTTAGAACACCGAGGACCTGACGATGCGGGAGACTGGGTTGAAGGAATTTCAGGGATGGCGCTGGGCTTTCGCCGGCTCTCCATCATTGAATTATCGTCGGCTGGTCACCAACCCATGGCATCAAATAGTGGCCGTTTCATTATTGCTTTTAATGGCGAAATTTATAACCATTTAGAGCTCCGAACAGAGTTATTAGCAGCTAAAGCGGCACCAGTTTGGCGCGGCTATTCAGACACTGAGACATTATTGGCGGGGTTTGAGCACTGGGGCATAGAGGTCACGCTGGCCAAAACTGTGGGCATGTTTGCTATTGCACTTTGGGATACCAGTAATCGTAAGCTTTATTTGGCACGTGATAGGTTTGGTGAAAAGCCTTTATATTACGGTTGGGTTGGAAGTGGGTCTGAGCAGACTTTTGCATTTGGTTCGGAACTGAAGGCCTTGCGTACCTTTGACGGATTTGTAAATCCTGTTTGTCGGGAGGCGTTGGCTCAATACGTACGGTTTAAGTATGTACCCGCACCGCGCAGTATTTACCAAGGAATTTATAAGTTGGAGCCGGGTTGCGTGCTTTGTATAGAGGGGTCAGCACCAAAAACTGCTCCCACGCGGCCATTGAGGCCATCGGAAATTTACGAAAGCCTTAAGTTGGAGCGCTGGTGGTCTTTGGCTGCTATAGTGCAGGCTGGCGCAAAACAAAAAATTAATAGCGAAGACGAAGCACTGGAGGCGCTAGAGCAACAACTTGAAGATGCGGTGCGTCTACAGAAATTAGCGGATGTGCCGGTGGGTGCATTTCTGTCGGGTGGCGTAGACTCGTCTACTATTGCGGCACTGATGCAGAAACAGTCTGTTTGCCCAGTAAAGACCTTTACAGTCGGGTTTCAGGAGTCAGGATTTGACGAGTCACCCTTCGCGCGCGCTGTAGCGAAGCATTTGGGGACCGACCATACAGAGCTACTTGTAACGGCGGTAGAGGCGCAGCAGGTAATTCCCCAGCTGTCTACTATTTACGACGAGCCATTTTCCGATGAATCTCAGATTCCCACATATCTTGTGTGCAGAGCCGCTCATCAAGAAATGAAAGTAACGTTATCTGGCGATGCGGGCGATGAGTTGTTTGGTGGCTACAACCGGTACTTTTGGGGTCCACAAATTTGGGCAAAATTAGCTTGGCTTCCGTATTCTTTGAGGCAAGTTTTGGGTGCAACTATCAAGGCAATACCAATTGCTGGTTGGGATGCATTAAGTCTCCCGATAAACGCTTTGTTAACAGATGGTAGAGGAATTGCGCGCGCCGGTGACAAAGCTCACAAACTGGCTAGCCGACTGCGCTCTGTTCATAGTTTTGACGATTTATACCTTAGTCTGGTATCTCAGTGGCAAGATCCAGCGCATGTTGTCCGTGGTGAGAAGGGGAGCAGTGTTATTGAACCGAACAGCCTACTAGATGACCCATTGCCAGAGGGTGATTTGAACGATTTTTCTAATAGCCCTCTAAAAATGATGTACCGGGACAGCATGACCTACTTACCTGATGATATTTTGTGTAAGGTTGACCGTGCAGCCATGGCTACGAGTTTAGAAACACGTTTGCCTTTTCTTGATCATCGAGTAGCTGAGCTAGCTTGGCGGATGCCAAAAAACACAAAGATCCGTGATGGGAAGGGTAAGTGGGCTTTGCGCCAACTACTTTATAAATATGTCCCGTGCGATTTGATTGATCGGCCCAAAGCAGGTTTTGGAATTCCTATTGGTCAATGGTTAAGAGGACCGCTTAGGCCTTGGGCTGAAAACCTTTTAGACCAAAACAGATTGAATTCTGAGGGTTATTTTTACTCAAGGCCAATTCGCAAAAGGTGGGCTGAGCACTTGACTGGTGCGCGAGACCATTCCGAAAGTCTCTGGGTAGTATTAATGTTTCAAGCATGGCTTGAACAGCAATGAAAATCTCTGTGCCTGATGCATCTTCGCGGCGTCTATTGATAATATTGATGTTCGCCCACCTTTTTGGAACATTTTTCGCATACGCAGTCTACATAAACGTCTCAACACTTGGTGATGGTTATCAGTCGGAATTCCTTAGTGAGTATAGTGCAAAAGGGGGGGGTAATTTTACCTCAACCTTATTAACGGCTTATGTTTATTACTATCTGGGCTTTTTATTTCCAAGTTTCTTCGCGCCAATGGTGCTTGGCATACTCATAGCTATTATCACTTGGTTTGCCTTTCGAGATGTCTATAAGCACCTCAGCCTTTTCTTATTTTTGACGTGTAATTTATTTCCCCATTTTTTAGTATGGTCAGGCGCGTCTTCCAAAGAACAGTTAGTAATTCTTTCGGGATTGATTGTTATCAATTTTGCAGCGAAACGTTCGTTCAATGCAAAAAATTTGAATATTAATTTGATTTTTGTTCTTCTGGCGTTGTCAATTATCTTTATCATAAGGCCAAACTATTTTGTTATATATTTCGTAATATTTACAACGGCACTTTTTTCACCTGTTTTGCACAAAATTGTATCAAGAAGACTATCTGTTGGGGTGTGGGTATTTGTTTTTAGTTTATTAACCATTAGCGTAATGGTTTACTTGTCGCTAAAAAATAAATTTCTGAGTGAAGATTTAATCGATTTTATGTCGGAGGTTCAGTATAGCTTTTATGCATACGAAACAGCCGGTTCAAATCGATACAATATTCAGTGGAATGACATAAACGATTATTTTTATAATGCAATTTGGGCAATACCACAGGGTTTTATAGGGCCAACCCTATTGGAGGGCCTTAAAAAACCATTACAGTTTCCTGCTTTTCTAGAAGGTTTGTTATACCTTACAATATTGGGTTACTTGTTTTTCCAACTGCTGCAAATCTCTGTTAAATCAAGAATTTTGAGATTACATATTTTACCTTATATTTATATATGTTTTGTTATTGTGTTTGTTAGCTATCCCTTCCTTATGTTTAATCCAGGCTCTGCTTTAAGGTATAAGCAATCCATGCACCCTATATTGATTTTTTATCCCTTGCTGGTTCTAGCGTATTATAGAGCCAATAATATACTAGAGACCAAAATAAAGAAAAAAACTGATGAGTAATAATATTTTAAGAATGGCTATAAAAGCTCAATCAGCCATCGACAATTTTGTGCAATTTTTATCTTCACGTACATTGAAATTTAGAGCAGAAAATTTCTCAAACAATGTTTTCCTGCGTAAAAGAAATATAGTTTGGTCAGCGTATTTCGACCCATTAGAAAATACTTGGGATGATTAAAAATATTATTGTTTTTTCAAGTAGTGAACTTGGTGGTGCTGAGCGAAGTTTAACCCGTATGGCATTAGCCTCACCAGATGGAATGTATCAATTGGCCACATTGGACGGTGAGGGGCCGTGGTCTGATTGGGTGCGTCGCCAAGATCGGAAGCCTTTGATTTTTGGGATAAGGGGCGCGGCGCAGCATGGCAGATCAGGGCCTCGCGCATTTCTTGCGTTAGTTCGCCATGTGCGCAATTCGGATCTACAAGTTGTTTATATTTGTGGAATAAGGGCGTCACTATGGCTGCGGCTGCTCAAACCATTAATGCCTGGTGTTAAAATGGTGCAGGCAATTCGTACGAACCCGGATTCTAATTCTAGTTTAGATAGATTTATTAGAATTGTTGAGCGATGGCTCAATGGACTGATAGATTTGTATATCAGCAACTCGCAAATTGCTGCGACAACCTTGGTCGAACGGTGTTCTGTTCCTGCAGATAAAATTAAGGTGATACACAATGGTGTTGGGGCAAAGCCAATTAACACCCGTCCAATATCTGAGCGGCCTTTAAATGTCCTAACTGTCGCTAATCTGATTCCATACAAAGGTCATTTAGAATTTCTTTCGGCTATCAAAAAAGTTCTGCAAGAAATTCCAGATGTAAATTTCATTTTCATTGGTAGAGACGATATGAATGGGAAAGTTCAGTCGGCAATTATTGAGTGGGATTTAAGTGAACACGTCACTTATGTTGGCTTCCAAGAGGACGTTTCTTCTTGGATGAAAGATGCTAGGTTGTTGGTTTTACCATCACTAAAAGAAGGTGCTCCAACCACGGTATTAGAGGCAATGTCTTATGGATTGCCGGTAGTTGCATACAATTTAGGTGGTTTGCCTGAGTTGATACGTCATGAGCAAGATGGCTTGCTTGTGCCTGCTAAAGATACGAAGTGTCTAGCAATGGGTATCATTAAGTTGTTGAGAGACAAGGAGCTGGCCAATAAAATGTCTATTTCATCATTGGGGCGTAGTGAGACTGATTTTCAATTGAATACCTGTGCCATGAAACATCGGGACGCCCTGTTACTGCTCATTAAAGGGTCATAAGAGAATGAAAAATATTGATTCAAAAAAAGTTAGTTTATTAGAGTTACAAGTATGTTTGCTTTCGCTGTATGAGACAGAAAAGAAGGCATACTAAATCTCGGGCAATATCATCTTTGGAACATAATAATGTTTCAATAATGGTTGGAGAAAAATAAGTGAAAAAATTTTTATTTGTAATCAATGATGCTGATTTTTTTATTTCGCATCGCTTGCCAATCGCTAAATTTCTTATTGAAGATGGTTATGAAGTTCATTTAGCCACATCGGGTGAAACATTGCCTATATACAAGGAAATTGGGTTACGTTTTCATAAGCTCGAAGTTACTCGTAAAGGAATGAGCCCAATACATGAGCTTCGCCTCATTTGGCAACTATACAAATTGTTTACTAGCCTACAACCAGATCTGGTTCATTTGGTTACTATTAAGCCCTATTTATATGGTGGGATTGTAGCCCGACTTGCAAAAGTTCCTGCAGTTGTTTCAGCTATTTCAGGTCTTGGGTTTGATTTTATGTCTAGTGGAGCCAAAGCAAAGTTTTTAAGGGCACTACTGTATCCATTTTATAAATTGGCTTTCAAGCATAAAAACCAGCTTGTTATTTTTCAAAACGAAGATGATGCTAGTTTTCTTGTAAACTGGGGAATTAACAAAGGGGTAATAAACTCATCTAAGGTTTGTTTACTTCGAGGTTCTGGGGTAGATTTGAGCTCCTATCAATACAGTGCAGAACCGCAGGGAAAAGTTATTGTTACTTTTGTCGCAAGATTATTAGTGGATAAAGGTATAAGAGAATTTATTGATGCTTCTCGAATTTTGCATTTCAATGGAACAGAGGCAAATTTTTGGATCGTTGGAGACATTGATGAAGGAAATCAAAAGTCTATTACAAGAGAAGAGATAGCGTCATGGAAGCAGTTACCAAATGTTAGTTTCTTTGGCTTTCAACAGAATATTGCTGATTTATACTCTAAATCTAACATAGCTTGCTTACCCTCCTATAGAGAAGGATTACCAAAGTCTTTGGTTGAGGCTGCTGCTTGTGGTCGAGTGGTGGTTACAACAGATGTTCCTGGATGTCGTGATGCCATAAAGCATAATGAAACAGGTCTGTTAGTACCAATTAACAACTCTAAAGCATTAGCTAATGCCATTGAGATTCTAATTAAAAATCCGGATAGGCGACAAAGAATGGGCGCTGCTGGTCGGGCGCTGGCTGAGAAAGATTTTGCCATTGAAAAAATAGTGGCCGGCCATATGGAAATCTTTCAGAAGCTATTGGATAGAGGACCGCTTTCGAACCGTAAGTTATTGTTTGTAGTAAATGTGGACTGGTTTTTTTTATCACACCGTTTGCCTATAGCTCTTGAAGCAATGCGACAGGGTTATGAGGTCCATATAGCTACTGCTGTGACCGACCAGCTGGCGGTATTAAAAAATCATGGTTTTGTAGTTCATCCTCTGACCTTAAACCGAAGCGGTGTAGGATTGTTGGCAATAGGGAAAACCTTTTTGCAGATTTTCCGCGTTTGTAAAACCTTAAAACCAAATGTTGTTCATTTTGTGACAATTAAGCCCGTTTTGCTTGGGGGGGTTGCGGCCCGTTTGGCGCGCGTACCTGCTATTGTTTCAGCTGTGTCTGGTTTGGGCTTTGTATTTGTTTCTAAAGGAATTACAGCTGCAATTAGACGCTGGGTGGTGAAACATTTATACCGTTTGGCATTAGGGCATATAAATCTGAGGGTAATTTTTCAAAATTCTAACGATCTATCTTCTTTATCAAGCCTAGTGGAGTTGCCTGATCGGAAAGTAACAATGATACGTGGTTCCGGCGCTGACTTGTCCCAGTATTGTGTGACACCATTGCCGAAGGGTGTCCCGGTGGTTCTGTTGGCAGCGCGTTTGTTGGTTGACAAGGGAGTACGGGAGTTTGTTCAATCTGCCCAAATACTTCGTAAGCGAGGTTTATCTTCAAAAGATGTTCGGTTTGTAGTTGTGGGCAAACCTGACCTGGATAATCCACACAGTCTCCATCCAGATGAGTTAGCTCAATGGACTGAGGAAGGTGCTGTTGAATTGTGGGGTCATCGTACAGACATGCCCCAAGTGATGGCATCTGCGCATATAGTAGTTTTACCGTCTTATTATGGTGAAGGGCTGCCTAAAGTGTTGATTGAGGCTGCGGCCTGCGGCCGAGCAGTGGTTACGACAGATCACCCAGGTTGCCGTGATGCAATTGAAGCTGATGTTTCAGGCCTTCTGGTTCCTGTGCGGGATGCGGCAGCACTTGCCGATGCAATAGAAAATCTACTAAGTGATCCTGTTCGGTGCGCCAAAATGGGTCAAGCAGGCCGGGTATTGGCCGAAACTGCATTTGATGAAAAACAAGTTGTGGCAGCTCATTTACAGATTTACCAAGAATTGACGCAATGCAGAGGAAACGATGTTTAAAGTGAACCATCAGATTTTCATATGCAACATGCATTTTTATCCGCATATCTGTGTACAGGAATAATAACATTCATAAGACGGACAAACTATGAAATCAGATGCCGCAGGCCAACCTCCTTATGAGATAAAGCCTATGGAACTGTCTACACAGGAATTAAGCCAATTTAATGATCGCTTATTTCGTTCTGGCTGTGCAACCCAATCGATGGATTTTTATGCTTATTAATAGAATAGTTCTCCTAAAATATGCCAACTTAGTTTAGCAAAAAGACACATACATTTAATTTGAAACAAATTAGAAAAAGTAAATGCATTTATGTTAGCGAGATCTGCTAAATTACCCCTCAATTCTGTAGCACTTGTTGCAAGTGCTACAAATGAGGAGGTGGTTTCTACTGTCAAAAATTTACTATCTGACGAGGGTATATCGACGTGTTTGCAGGTTGTATTACCAGTTTGTAAATCGGCTAGATTTCTATCTTGGCGTACTTTTATAATAAGCGTAGACCATCTGTTGAGTAAATTATTGGCTGGATCCAAAGTTCCTAATATTTGCAAAAATTCACCTTATTGTAAGTTGATAGGTATGGAGGACTTTGTCAGCTCCTCTACTGACTTTTTAAATATGATCGATTGTTATATACTAATTGGTCACGATGATCGATTTTTTTTAAGACTGCCAGAAGAGAAAAAAAGGCCTATTTTCAAATTAACGCTGGGATCCGTTGATGATGAAGATAGTGCTAGTTTTGGCTTGACTGAGGTAGTGTCGAAGGCTCCAACTGTGTCCCTTCGTCTAGAATTATCTAATCCTAGTTTAGGCAAAAAAAAATCAATTGAAATGACTGTGCAAACTCACCACGCTTCCGCTCTACATACCAAATCTAGTTTACTTGCAAACTTGAAAGAGTTTTTTTTGCCGGCAATCAATAGATTGAGATCAATTGATCAGCGCAAAGATACTAATGCAGTAAATTCTGATAATAACGGTAAATCACTAGAAACTCTCTCTTGGCGAAACGGGACTCTGCATATAGCATATTTGGTAAATGCAATACTCAATAGGTTTTTTTACAAAAATCAATGGTTCATCGCTGTAACTACTAGACCTGACGGTGGGCAGCCAGTTGATTGGGCAAGTTTGTCCCCATTATTGCCAACAGTTGATAAGTTTTGGGCTGACCCATTTTTAGTTAGTCGCGATGGTCAAGATTGGCTTTTTTTTGAAGAGGCGGAATTCTCATCATCAAAAGGAGAAGGAATTGGCCATATATCGGTTGCTAAAATAAATGAAACAGGTTTTGTTGGTCCTATAAAGCGAGCCTTAGATGCACCTTGGCATCTTGCATATCCTAATGTTTTTGAGTTTGAGGACGAATGGTATATGCTCCCAGAGTCCGGTAGCCATGGAAAAGTTGAGCTTTACAAATGTGTTGAGTGGCCTGATCAGTGGGAACCGCATTCCGTTTTACTTGATAACTACGCTGGCTTTGATGCTTCCCTATTCAACGACAAAGGAGTTTTTTATATGTTTGTTGCTCGTCGCGCAGATGGATGCGTGACGACAGATTTTCTAGATCTATTTTGGTCTTCGTCGCCACTAGGCCCGTGGCTAAAACATAAATCTTCTCCAATAGTTCTTGGAGTTGACTGTGCTCGGCCGGGAGGTCGTCCTTTTGTAAGTCACGATGGTAGAAAAATTCGACCTGCTCAAGACTCTTCTGGAGGAATTTATGGCCGTTCATTAAAATTTCAGACGATACTTGATCTGAGTAAAAGTGAGTTTTTAGAGCGATCAGACCAAGTGTTAGAGGCAAACTTTAGTAATGGTATTTATGGAGTTCACCATTTTTCTTCAACAGACAAAATAGTAGTTATTGATGCTTTTAGAAGACTGCCAAGATTTTCTTGGATGAAACTAATGACTAGAAATATACCCTCAGTTTTAGTAACTAAATTTGTTTCTGATGACTGCGATGACGTGATTTAAGATGAATATAACTATTCATGTTTTATATTTTTTTGATATTGAATTGAACTAAGAAAATGTCCAAGCGAAAACCTATGGTCAACTTTAATTTAAATAATAATTTTTGCTTCAAAAACAGCGGTTCAAATATGAAAGTCTATTGGAAAATTCTAGACAAAGCAGTTTTGCAATGAAAGTTTTTGTAACAGGTGCCACTGGTTTTCTAGGTGGAGCTATAATTAAAGATTTATTATCAGAGGCTTATGAAGTGAAGGCACTTGTTCGCCAATCTTCTAAGGTGTTGCCTTTAGTTGTTGAGCAGGTAGTGGTTGGTGATTTAGCTAATTTGAAGTTGAGTGATTCTGGTTCGTTGAGCAGGAACCTTACTGGTATTGAGGTTGTCGTCCATACAGCTGCTCGGGTACACATCATGAACGATGATGCTTTTGATCCTTTAGCTGAATTTAGAAAGGTAAATCGTGACGCAACTTTGGTTCTGGCGCGTTTGGCGGCTCAATCTGGGGTAAAGCGTTTTGTTTTCTTGAGTTCGATTAAAGTGAATGGTGAAATTACTAGGCCTGATAACCCTTTTACGCCAGATGATGAGTATATTCCTAATGAACCTTATGGTTTGTCCAAGTATGAGGCCGAGCAAGGTTTATTAGCTTTAGCAAAAGAAACAGGCATGGAAGTTGTAATTATTCGGCCTCCATTGATATATGGGCCAGGGGTTGGAGGTAATTTTTTGTCTATGATAAAGTGGATGACTAGGCCAGTGCCCCTACCGTTTGGCGCTATTTATAATAAACGTTCGTTAGTTGCATTGGATAATTTAGTAAGTTTTATTAGTT
>MDSV01231875.1_pt1 | contig 10732 bp, 13 predicted proteins | sample 810851 | NCBI WGS metagenome assembly MDSV01 (sample SAMN05326640, study PRJNA326480) | marine metagenome | isolation source: seawater | place: Atlantic Ocean: North East | collected 2012 | reverse complement strand
TCCGGCTCGGCTGGATCAGCACGATCAGCCATCGCGCGAAGCGCGGCGTCTCCTCCCCGGGGCGACCCCAAATTGATTTTTCGGTGACCGTGGGCCGATTCACGCGGAGAGGCGGGCGGGCGGGGGAATTGAATAAACGAATAAACGAATCAATCTTGGGGCTCGGCATTGTGCGGGCGCCTTCCCGGCATCTCTGCCGACGATAGCCGATTCTTCCTGGTGCAGGAGGAGCTGCAGCGGCTGCTGGTCGACGAGGCCGAGGAGGCCGAGGCCAACTGCACCGTCGACGAGCTGCTGAGCGCGCTGCGGAAGACGCACCGGGCGATGACGGTGGAGGAGAGCGCGCTGCGGGCCTTCCTCAAGGTGCTCGACGAGGACGGCGTGATCAACATCATGCTCGACATCATCGAGATGGCTCTCATCCTCTCAACCGACGACGACGACGACGACGAGTGAGCGAGCTGAGCGGGCGTTTTGTCCGTAGGGGGCTCGGTTTGATTCGATTTAAATTGGTTGATTCGTTTATTCGCCGCCTCGAGGTGACCCGGGAATGCGGGAATGCATTTGGGGTCGCCCAAGTAGGAATTCCTAGAAGGTTGAATTCAAGGCTGGTAGGAATTGTCCCGGTTGCCCTCCGGTAACTTGCTTTGCTACCGGGCTCGTCGTAGGGCCCATTCCGCGCAGCTTCCACGGCGGCCTCGTCGATCTCTGAGTTGGCAAGCTCGAGGTGAGCGAACTGGACGACCGCCGCTTGTAAGGGTTGGGATGGCTCCTCCATATGAAATTAGAAACGCATATACTAATGAGCAGCAGCCTGCTGCGCGCAGAAGAAGAGCGGTGAGTAAGCTTACTTGACTCATAGGAATTCCTGATAGGTTGAATTCGCGCCAAAGCCAGCCAGCACGAAGAGACGCTCCTGCAGCAAGCCGCCATGCGGGCCCAGCGCAACGTCCCGATATCGGCGAAGGGGGCGGCGCTTGCGCAGCTCGCCGAGCTCAAGCGCAGTGGCGTGAAGCGCAGCGATCAGTTCGAGGTGCCGCACCGCGCGCACCCGATTTGTGGGCGCCCCGCTGACACCCGACCTTCGTGTTTGATCAGGTGACGGTCGACAAAGATATCTACGAAGACGTGGATGAAGAGACGTACAAAGAAATTGTGCGGAAGCGCCGCGAAGAGGACTTCATCGAGGACGACGGCACGCAACCGCCCGAGAGCTGCGCGCGCGCACGCGCGCACGCGCGGTTCCTCAAAAGACTGGCCATCCGCCTCCCGCCCCCGCCCCCTCCTCTCCCGCACCGCCCCGCGCCCTGCTAGAGCCCGCTCCTCATCAATGCAGATGGTGCCGGGTACGCGGACTTCGGCCAGGACGACTGGGAGCGGGACGCGTACTCGGACGAGGAGGGCGAGCACGCGGCGAAGCGCGCGAAATCCGGCCACCGCCCGAAGGGCGTCTTCAACAACCTCGCGCCGCGGCCGAAGAAGAAGGCCACGGAGCGCGTATCGAACCTGTTCCTCGGCGGCGGCCGGGGGGGCGAGGTGATCGGCGGCGCCAAGACCAAGGCGCGCGCGGCGGACGAAGGTGGCGATGCCCTCCTCGATTCGCTGCTCGGCGAGATCGAGCAGGATCCGATGGGAACCACCGCCAACAACCCGTTCGCGAAGCGCGCCGCCGTTTCGTCGGGCGCCGCGACGCGGCCTGCGATGCCGAACTACCGGCCATCCGGCGGTAGCGGCGGCGGCGAGACCGACTTGTCGCGCGCGCCGCCAGGGCCGTCCGCCATCGACATCGAAGGCGTCGCGCCATTCGAGCGCCAGGGGAGCGAGGCCCTCGCCGACGCGCGAGATGGCGGCGGCGAGGCTGGCTGGCGGTCGCAATCCAACGGCCCGGGAGGGGACGTGGCCGATCCTGGCAGCCCCCGGGATGCCGACAGCAGGGTGGAGGAAGGGCCAGGTGTTGTGCCCTTCATGAGCGCGGAGGCAGAGGCCACGAGCCTCGACTGGTTCCAGCTCTGCGACGAGGGGGGAGAAGCTGGGGCGGCAGCGGCGGCGGTGGCCGAGCAGCCGCAGGCTTACGCGGCCGTTGGCTCCGCGGCGACTGGGATGCCGCCGCTCGACCAAGACGGCGCGCTCCACATGTTCTGGATCGACGCCTTTGAGGACGCGACGAACGCGCCAGGGTGCGTCTTCCTCTTTGGCAAGGTGCGCTGCGCCGATGGCACGTTCGCCTCGTGCTGTGCGTCGCTCAACTCACTCGAGAGAAACGTGTACGCGCTGCCACGGACGCGCGCGCTGGTCGACGGACGCGAAGTGGGCGACGAAGTGAGCTTCGTGCAGGTCTTCAACGAGGTGCAGCAATTGTGCAAACGGCACCGGATCCAGAAGTTCGGGTGCAAGCGCGTCGACCGCAGCTACGCGTTCGAGGAGGCGGAGGTGCCACACTCGGCTTCGTACCTGAAGCTCGTGTACTCCGCGGAGTATCCCGCGCTGCCGAACGACGCTTCAGGCACGTACTTTCGTCGTCTCTTCGGGACGCACACCTCGGCCCTCGAGCTGCTGCTGCGGAAGCGCAAGGTGATGGGGCCGTGCTGGCTTAAGCTCAGTGGCGCCAAGCCCGCGAGCGCGTCCAACTCGTGGTGTAAGTACGAGGTGCTCTTGCAGGGCCGCAAGGCGGTGCAGGTGCTCGAGAGGCCGCCCCCGCCCCCGCCGCTCGTCGTCGCGAGCCTGCACCTGCAGACTGTCCTCAACGCGAAACACGTGCCGGAAGTCGCAATCGCGTCAGTGATTACGCACACCAGCGTCGCCGTCGACGGAGCGACGGCCAGGCCGACGGCCCTCACTAGCTTCTCGGTGGTGCGCAAGCTCGAGCAGCGCACCTGGCCGTGGGACCTGCAGCGCACGGTTGCGGCGGACAAGCGGCTCAAACTGGAGGTGTGCCCGTCGGAGCGCGCGCTGCTCAACTTCCTCGTCGCAAAGCTGCACGGTCTCGACGCGGATGTGCTTGTTGGGCACAACATCGCTGCTCACGACGTCGCGGTGCTGCTTCAGCGGATGCAGGCACATCGAGCCCGACTTTGCGCGCGTCCGCACCATCCCCAACCCACCGCACGTCGCGCGCGGCGCGCGCACACGCAGCCCTCGCCCTCGCCCCGCTACCCTCCTCCTCGCTCCTTGCCGAACCTGCGGGAGAATTCGGACCGCCCTCTCGCACTCCATCCGCAGGCGTGCAAGATCCAACACTGGTCGAAGGTGGGACGGATGCGTATGAAGACGATGCCAAAGCTCTCCGGCGGCAACAACTCCGCCTTCTCGGGTGGGAATTGGGCCGAATGGACGGTGGTTGCGGGCCGCCTGATGTGCGACACATTCCTGTCGTCGCGCGAGCTTTTGCCGTCGCAACGGTCGTACGGTTTGAAGGAGCTCGCTCGCACACAGCTCAGCGCGAACAAGCCGGACATCGAACAGCAGGCGTCGCAGGCCCAACAACCCAATGGAAAAACCTTTGCCCAGTCCTGACGAGCGACGCCCTCTCACAGGATGTGCCGGCCATGTTCGAGGAAAGCACGTCGCTGCTGCAGCTCGTACGCTGCTGCGAAAACGACGCCTTCCTCGCGCTGCAGGTGCTCAGAATGCCACCCACTCCTTCTCTCTCCGCCTGCCACACCAACAACGGCCTGCCGTGCCGCAGCTCATGTTCAAAATGATGGTGCTGCCGCTCACGAAGCAACTCACGAATCTGGCTGGCAACCTCTGGTGCAGGTCGCTGCAGGGGAGGCGCGCAGAGCGAATCGAGTATCTACTGCTTCACGAGTTTCACCGGTGTGCCATGCTTATCGAATCTCGCGCACCGCTCCTCGGTTCCAACCGAAGCACCGTGAATCCCGACCACGACGTTGCCTGCGCAGCCTCAAGTACATCGTGCCCGACAAGGAGACTTTCAAGCAGCGGCGGGCGAAGGCGGCGAAGGCGGTCGAGATGGAGGACGGTGGCGTTGACGGGGGCCCTGACGAGCGCCGCGGCCCTGGACAGTCAGGGCGCAAGAAACCGGCGTACGCAGGTGGCCTGGTACTGGAGCCGAAGCGCGGGTTCTACGACCGTTTTGTTCTCCTTTTGGACTTCAACTCGCTGTACCCGTCGATCGTGCAGGCTTGGCTCCCGACCGTCATCGCCCTTCCCCCCTCCCCCTCGTCCCACATCCATCGGCTTGTCCCCGTTCCCGGCCGGCGCTTGCCTCCACCGCCAACGCCCCGCGGCACGGGTTGTTCGCGCTCGCAGGAATACAACATTTGCTTCACCACCATCACGCGGCCGACCCAGGACGAGGATGGCAATACGCCGCTCGCCGAGTTGCCATCTCCGACAGTCCAAACCGGCGTGCTCCCGCGTTTGATCGGCAATCTGGTGGCACGTCGTCGCGAGGTGAAAGCAATCATCAAGGCGGAGCACGACGAGGCACGCCGCGCGCAGCTTGACATTCGCCAGAAAGCCCTGAAGATTATGGCGAACTCCATGTACGGGTGCCTCGGCTTCTCGGGCTCGCGCTTCTACGCGCGCGCTCTCGCTGAGTTGATCACGGCACGTGGGCGGGATGCTCTGCAACACGCGTGTGAGATGGCGGAGAACCAGCACATGGAGGTGATCTACGGGGACACCGACTCGGTGAGGAAGATCCGACTCCCAAGCCGCCCGCGCGTGTCTCCTCTTCGCCATCCGCCTGACGTGCCCCATCTCTGCTTCCCGCTTCCCTTCCCCCCGCTCCCTTGGACCGTCTGCGCATCGGTGCTCTCGCCCCGCCTAGAAGCCTCTTTCTTCGGCAGGTCATGATCCATTCTGCCACGGACGACCTGGCGGTCGCGCGCAAGATGGCCGACACTCTGAAGCGCGAGGTGAACAAGCACTACAAGTGCATGGAGATCGACATCGACGGGGTAATGAAGAGCATGCTTCTCCTCAAGAAGAAGAAGTATGCCGCGCTGATGATAGAGGAGAAGAATGGCGAGACGGTGCGTCGGCCCGCTTTCGCACATGCGCATGGCTGTCGTTAAGCCGCCCGTGGCGCACTCGTGCAGACTCTAACGAGAGAAACGAAGGGCCTGGACCTTGTACGGCGCGACTGGTGTACGCTCTCGCGTGAAGCCGGCTCCAAGGTCCTCGACTTCATTCTCTCGGGTAAGCCGAGGGAGGAGATCGTATCCGACATCCAAGCGTTTCTCCGTGAGATCGCGAGTAAGATCAAGAACAACGCCCTCGGGATCGAGCAGTACGTTGTGACAAAGGCGCTCACGAAGGCACCCGGCGACTACCCCGACGCGAAAAACCAGCCGCACGTGCAGGTTGCGAAGGCGATGATGGAACAGGGAACACCCATTGGAGCCGGCACAGTAGTCGAGTACGTGATCTGCGTCGACACGGGCAAGGCGGGCGTGGCAGACCGGTGCCCGCGCGAGTCGAGCCGACGCTCACCCCCCTCCCCCTCCACGCCTCTCCTCCTTCTCCTCCTCCCTTCACGCGCGCCGCGCGCGCGACGGCGACGACGTCGACCACGACGACGACCATCTATTTTTGTTTGCCCCACTCCCCTCACTCTGCTCTCGCCCACACCTGTGCCTTGCGATTGCCTGACACCGGGTTCTGCTCCTTCACGGTCGACACAGAGCGTATCACCCGAAAACGGTGCTGAAGGCGGAAGGCCTCCTGCAAATCGACACGCAGTGGTATCTCGCGCAGCAGGTGCGCGCGCGAGACTCGACTGCGCAGCCACTGGCCATCCGCCCGTCATCTGACGCCTGCCGACGGTGACCGCACCGCAGCTGCACCCACCGATCTGGCGACTGTGTGAGCCTATCGACGGGATCGACTCAGCGCAGGTGCCGAGTTCGGCCTTGAACCAGCGCGGCGCGCCCGCTGACGGTTCGGAATCGATCAGAAGCCACGCCGTTGACCCTGCCGCGCCCCGGCCGCTCCCAGATCGCGGAGTGCCTCGGGCTGGATCCGGCCAAGTTCCAGGTGCACACCGACCGCAACGACGACGCGACTGCCGGCCACATCGCGCTCCCGTCTGCCTCCGAGCTGCAGCGCTTCCAGGGTGCAGATTCGTTGCAGGTGCGCGCAAGAAGGAAGGAGGGCGTGGAGGAGGGTGAGGAGGGCGGGAGGGGCGGAGCACGGATCTAAACCCGTCGCGCATTCGCAGGTCCAGTGCAGCACGTGCCACGCGTCTGGCCCGGTCCTCGGACTTCTCAATCACGGCGGAAACTCGCCCGCTCCGGTTGTTGAATGGCTCGGTGGGGGGGCCCTGAAGTGCGGCACGTGTAGCGTGAAGCACGACACCGAACGGCTCCGCAATGCGCTCGCGCTCGCGATCCGCAAGCAGGTGAAGGCGTACTACACCGCAGGGCTTCGCTGCGAGGAGGTCTCGTGCCGCGATCAGTCGAGGGGACTGTCTACACACGAGGCCTCGTCCGACGCGGGTGCCGCGCCGTTCCCGCCATGCACCGTGCCGCGCTGCAAGGGGCGGATGCTCAAGCTGCACTCCGACCAGAAGCTGCACACGCAACTGCTTTTCTACAAGACGCTCTTTGACCTCACCTGGGCACGGAAGAAGGCCATGAACGCCAGCAAGCGCAAGAGCGACGCGCAGCCGATCCTGCCGCACGAACCGCTGGCAGAAGACGTGGAGCGCCTCGCGAATCTCGAAAAGCAGGCAGCGGGCGCGCTGCGCGCATCCGCCTTCCAGAATGTCGAGCTCGGACACTTCTTCCCCAGCCCCGTGTGATGGGCCGCCGATGGCGTCGCCGGCGTGCAAAGCCGTCGCGGCCGCCGTGCAGATCCCTGCTTGACGTCAGTGAGACGAGACTGAAACACACGATTACACCACGACAGTTGCGCGGGTAGTAAATTCCACAGTCGTGCAGTCTTTCCCTGCTCGGCGCTCGCGAGGAGGCCCGCGTCAAAACTGACCGTGAGGAGGGCGGGCTTGGCCAGCATCCGACCATGCGTTTGGGCACGCGGCTCCAAGCCTCGATACTGACGATCTTGCCGCTTCTCGCCCAGGCCGACGAGAGCACGCACCGATACGCGGAGGGTGAGAGCATCAAGTTGTGGGTGAACAAGGTGAGTTTTCTCCATCCACGCCTCCCACCGCGCCGGCGTCTGCTACCGAGTTTCTGCTCGTTCGGTCCCTCCCCTGGTAGGTGGGCCCGTATCACAACCCGCAGGAGACGTACGTCTATTACTCGTTGCCCTTCTGCTCAACGAAGCCCGTGAGCCAGCTGGAGCACCGCTGGGATGCGCTGGGGGAGGTGCTCGAGGGCAACGACCTAATCTACATGGGTCTCGACATGGCGTTCCGCCGACCCGTGTGGGACCACTCGAAGATATGCTCGATGAAGCTGGACGCCGAGACGGCAGCTCAGTTTGAGTACGCGGTGCGCAACCACTACTGGTACCAACTGTACTTGGACGACTTGCCCATTTGGGGCATGGTGGGCGAGGTCGCCGACACTTACGTCGACGACTCGGGGGGCGAGACTGATGGTGAGGCGCTCGTGTACACGCACAAGAAGTTCTCGGTCAGCTTCAACGATGCTCGCATCATCCAGGTGAATTTGACTTCCGAGAACCCGGTGACGCTCTCGACGGGGACTCAGCTGGACTTCACGTATTCGGTGGAGTGGAAGCCGACGACGACTTCCTTCCATCGCCGCTTCGACCGGTACCTCGACTACGACTTCTTCGAGCACCAGATCCACTGGTTTTCGGTCGCGGCGCGGCCCGAACTTGCGACGGGCGGGCATCCTCACGCGCGCGCGCCCCTGCGAACCCGCCTGACGACGGCCCTCGCAGATATTCAATTCCTTCATGATGGTCATCTTCCTCACGGGGATCGTGTCGCTCATTTTGATGCGCACGCTGAGGAAGGACTACGCAAAGTACGCGCGTGAGTCGAGTGACCTTGAAGATTTGGACCAGGCGCCGCGCAGCAGCGGTGGAGGCGATGGGTGGGTTCCGGGTGGGCGATGTGAGGTGGTGGGGTCGGCCGTCCAGTAGATTGGAGAGAGTGTGCGAGCCATCCCCGCCTCCCCCGCTGCGCACGACAGGAGCTGGACGAGTCTGGATGGAAGCAAGTGCATGGCGACGTCTTCCGCGCGCCGCCCGCGCTCGGGCTCTTCTGCTCACTCGTCGGCACCGGATCGCAACTCGGTGGCGCTGCACTCGAACTTGCGCCGCGCGCGTCTCGCGACTCGTTGTGAGCTCGATCGCCGGCGCTGCAGCAACGATGACATTCCTCATGATCATCTTCGCAACGGCTACGACGCTGTGCGTTTGCCGCCTGTCGCACTCATTCGCTCGCCAGCGAGGTGCCCCCATTCGGCGCTCTCCAGCGCCTTCGCCATCCCGTGACGCAGGTACATGGGGCGCGGCGCTATCATAGTCTCCTTCATCGTGTGCTATGCGCTCACTTCGGTCGTTGGCGGCTATGTGTCCGGCTCCCTGTACTCGTGCAGCCACGGGGAAACGTGGATTCGCACGATGATCCTCACCGCATCCCTGTTCCCCGGCGTGTGCTTCGTGATCACGATGGTGCTCAACTTCGTCGCCTTCATGTACCGCTCGCTTGCGGCGGTCCCATTCTCCTCGGTCGTCGCCGTGCTGCTCATCTGGGCGTTCATCGCCTTCCCGCTCTGCATTGTGGGCACAATCCTCGGCCGCAACTGGTCAGGCAGCGTGGAGCACCCGTGCCGCATCAACGCGATCCCACGGCTCATCCCCGACAAGCGGTGGTATGCGACGCCCCCCGTGCTGATCGGCCTTGGCGGCGTCCTCCCCTTCGGCTCGATCTTCATCGAGATGTACTTCGTCTTCACCTCATTCTGGAACTACAAGTTCTATTATGTGTACGGCTTCATGTTGCTCGTGTACATCATACTGACGATTGTCACGGTGTGCGTGACGATCGTCGTCACGTACTTCCTGCTCAACAATGAAGACTACCGTTGGCCGTGGACGTCCTTCTGCGCATCGGCGTCGACTGCACGCCCGCCGATTCGAACTCTGCGCCATGCGACGGAACGATACCTGACACCGAGCCTCCTTGCGCGAAGGCGGGCTATGTGTTCTTGTACTCGGTGAACTGCCGCGCGTCCTCCGACACCCCAGCCCTGTGGCGACCCGCCGCCGACCTAGCTGCCCGTTTCCCGCACCCCACCTCCGACCCTCCCTCGCACCGACCGGCCGACGCGCCGCCACCCCCCACACCAAGCCGGCAGCACGGTCGACGCTTGCGCACACGCGGGCCCCACACCGCCACCCGAAACCCCCCACCACGACCGCCTAACGGACACGCACCCCGTCGCTGCCACACCCCGGCCACCCAGCCAACGCCGGTGGGCACCGTGCCGACGACCCGCCGTGCACCGACGCCGGCGACAGATCTATTACTTCTTCGTCAAGACGAAGATGTCGGGATTTTTTCAGGTCCTCTTCTACTTCTCGTACATGGCGATATTCTGCGTCGCGCTCGGGACGATGTGCGGAACCTTGGGCTACGGCGGTTGCGCTGCCTTCGTCCGGCGAATCTACGCAAACGCGCGTGTCGCGTGAACGATAAGCATAAAAGAGGTGGGGCGTGTATCCGCCGTGCACGCGCAGAGAGAAAATCTCGCGGATGGGTCACGGCGCCGGCGAGAGGACGCCGACGAGCATCGGGCGCATTGGACTCTGGCCGTAAGCCTCGAGCAGCTTCGCGTGCACGAAGGGAACGAGCTCGGAGGTGTCGCGCTCCTTCGCGCCCTTCTTCGAGCCCGACAGCGCGGCGCAGCAGAGCAGCAGGCCGAACAGCGCGCGCGTGTTGCCCTGTGGGTTGAGCTCGAGCGCGTGCGCAAAGTACTTGCGAGCGCTGCGTAGCTGCTCCGGAGTGCCCTTGTCGCCGCAGCCGAGGGTGTACAGGATCTCCGCGTAGCGGATGTGGTACATGTACGCCATCGGGTTGACCAGGATGAGCTCCTCGATGCAGAACGCCGCCCTGCGCGCTTGCTGGCGCGCGAGGTACAACGCGTGCAGTTCGAGCCACGCGTCCGCATCGGAGCACACAACCTGCAGGTGCTCGCACAGCCGCCGCGACGCCTCTGCCGGACGCCCCTGTGCGCGAAGTATCGCCACCTGCGCAGCGTGAGGCTCGCCGCTCGGCTCCGCAAACGCGCGCCCGCCGCCCTGTCCTCGCCCCGATCCCGGCCGTCCCGTCGCCGCCGACCCCACCCACCCTGACCCCCCTCACTCCCTCGGAGCCCGATTCTGTCCGCGCACCGCCCGCGCCGCCGGTGCGCGGGAGAGGGATTTGGCGCGCCTGCCGCTTCAGCGCAGACACGTTGTTCGGGTCTTCGGCCACAATGCTGTCGTAATCCTTCATCGCGAGCTCATGCTCGCCCTTCGCCTCCCACATGAGGCCCTCGAGCCGCTTCACTCGCAGCGATTCGGGGAAACGTTCGGACAGCGCGTTGCCGTACTCCTGTGCGAGCTCGAGCGCCGCGTTTCCGACCGGCTTGGGGTGCTTGCCGTGCTCGAGCAGGGCCACGTACACCTGCTCGTATGCCGCCCACACCTCCTCCCCCAGCCGCGCGCCGTGGCTGTGCAGCAGGTACGTGCCCAGCTTCGCGACGAGCTCTGCGTGGTGGACCCGGGCCTCGCGCCGCACGTGAGAGATGGCCCGGCGAGCCGCGTCGAAGCCGACGGGCGCGGT
>MDSV01216324.1_pt1 | contig 10732 bp, 8 predicted proteins | sample 810851 | NCBI WGS metagenome assembly MDSV01 (sample SAMN05326640, study PRJNA326480) | marine metagenome | isolation source: seawater | place: Atlantic Ocean: North East | collected 2012 | reverse complement strand
TTCTGGTGTGGGTTCTCTCCATATCTTAGGTTGGATATTTTTTTTAAAGGAACCGATAATTTATCTTCACTAAACTTTTTTTTCTTATTAAACCATCTGCTTATTGTTGCTTCGTAGTGAGCAGTGTTCTCAAATGCAGCTTGAGCAAACCTATGCCTAAATTCCAGAGATACGGAGTTGTTATTATCTATAGCTTCTTCTATGAAGCATTTGTATTGAGCTGGATCACTTAATACAACAACATGCTCAAAGTTTTTTGCAGCAGCTCTAATTAGAGTTGGTCCCCCAATATCAATATTTTCAATACAGTCTTGTTGAGAAGATTTCGTGTTTGTTGATACTTCTTCAAATGGATAAAGATTTACAACAACGAGGTCTACAAAAGGAACATTAATATTTTTTAGTTGGCTTTTATGATTTCGATGATTTTTTTTCCCAAGGATTCCAGAGTAAATTTTAGGATGAAGAGATTTAACTCTCCCTTCTAAAATTTCTTTAAACTCTGTAAATTGTGATATTTCAATTATTTTGGCTTTTTTATCAAGATCTCTTAAATATCTGGCAGTTCCACCTGTACTTAAGATTTCCACATTATTTTTTATTAGGTATTTTGCTAATGAGCTTAAGTGATTCTTATTGTGAACAGAAATGATTGCTCTTTTAATTTTTACTTTACTCATTCACATATTCTGGTAAAAATTTTTTGAAATATTCCATTGATTTCTTTTTATTATTTTCTTTTATATATCCAATAAGTTTTTGATAGTCATTTTTTTTGTTATAAAAAAGTTTACAATTAGTGTAATGTATCCCCTTAATATCAGTTTGTTGAATCTTCTCGTCTTCAAAAAAAAGCTTTTCATTAAGTTTTTCACCTTTTCTTAGCCCTGTATATTCGATCTTTATATCATTTTTATTCTTACCAGAGAGAAGTATCATTTTTTCTGCTAGTTCTTTAATAAGAATCGACTCCCCCATCTCTAAAATGAATATTTCTCCATTTTTTTTTATATCTAACTGAGTTGAGATGAGGACAAGTTCAACAGCTTCTCTGATGGTCATAAAAAACCTTTTTACTTTTGGATGTGTGATTGTTACTGGTCCACCATTATTAATTTGTTTTTCAAAAATTGGTATAACTGATCCGGTAGAACCAAGAACATTACCAAATCTTAAAATTGTGAAGGCGGTAGTTGACGATGATTCAGCTAGATTTTGTATATATTTTTCACAAAGTCTTTTTGAGGCTCCCATAATATTTGTTGGATCAACAGCCTTGTCAGTCGAAATAAATACCATTTTGGGAATATCAAGTTTAAGACATAATTCACATATTTTTACAGTTGCATAGAAATTAGTTTTCAAAGCTTCCATGGGATCTTCTTCAACAAATGTTATATGTTTCAATGCTGCGGTATGGAAGATGAAGTCAGGTTTAAATTTCGCAAGTATCGATTCCAATTTTTCAGTGTCTTTTATATCAGTAAGGCTGGAGAATATATTTTTTTTAAAATTAGAAGAAACTTTAAAAAGACTGTACTCATTATTGTCAACTAAAATTAGAGTTTTTGGTTTTAATCTATAAACTTGTTTACTTAATTCACTTCCAATGCTACCTCCGGCCCCAGTAATTAAAATAGTTTTTCCAGCAATATTTTTTAATATTTCAGAATCATTCACCTTTTGTTTTCTACCAAGAACATCTTCAATGACAATTGGGTTGGGTGAGAAATCCAGATCTTTATAATCTGAAACCTCTGATATCCTCGGAAGCATTCCTAGTGCAAGACCATTTTGTTTTGAGAACACAAATAAAGATTCTATGAGATCAGGTTTAATATTGTGGTCAGAAACAATTATTCTTTGGGGAAAGGTTTTTACGTTTTTTAATTTTTCTTTAAGAGAATCAATACTATTTACCGAGCATAGAAAAGGAATATTATGGATTCTTCGTCCAACAGATGTTTCTTTAAGACCTATCAATCCAGAAACGTGATAGGGCGAATTCTCACTTTGTTTAGTAAATCTTATGAAGTTTTCTGTTGAAGCACTATTTCCAACTACAAGAACAGGTACTTTTTCTAAGTTTTTTTTTGAGAGATTATCTTTGAAAATTCTATAAAAAAATCTTGGGCTAGTGACTCCAAGTATAGAAATTAAAAAAAGCAAGATTGGGAATGATCTTGGAATATTTTCTAACCTGAAAATAAGAAAAAAAACACCGAGTAATAATAATGTGGATACAGAAACGCTTTTAACAATTGATTTAATTTCGTGAATAGAGGCATACCTCCATATTCCATGATATAAACCCATATATTTTAAAAGGGAGATATTTGTTAATGAAAAAAGCACCAAATATTTCCACAATTCATTTGTTAGTAAAAAGGCAGTCTCAAAGTCAAGCCTTGCCCATAATGCAGAAAAGAAAGAAAGCCCAAACATTATAAGATCATGGATAATTGTTAGTAAGATTCTCATATTCACTGCTGTCTCCTAGATTCAAAGAAATATATTAGAAAACCAGAGAGAAAGACTGCGATTAATAAAGAAGTAAATGGAAAATCAATTGATAAAAATGAAAGAAACATTAGAGCTAAATTTAATAAAATCAACCTATTCAGTACAAAGTTGTGACTATACCCTTTTCTGAGAACTTTCTGATAAAAGTGCGAACTATGGGCTTCAAATATATTCTCCTTTTTGAGCAGCCTCAATAAGAGTGTTATAGTGCTGTCTAATATATAGTACATCATACAAATTAGAAATGGAATAAAGATGTCATATTTGATGCCATTATAAATTATAATAAATCCAATGATGAAACCGATAGGAATAGATCCAACATCACCCAAAAATATTTTAGCTGGTGGTTTATTGACTGAGAAAAAAGCTAAAAATATAGTAAGTATTATTAATCCAAAATACAAAAAATCAGTGCTTATCAAACCCATTATCGAGAAAATATTTGTACAAATTGCAATTGAACTTACCTGTACTGCAGTTATTCCATCCATTCCATCCATAAAATTAAATAAATTAATAACCCACACCCAACTAATTACTAAAAGACAAATTATTAAAACTATTATCAACCTGGAAAAAGTTTCATCTGAAATATTTTGGATGATGGATCCCAGAAAAATATGCAAATCCTCTTGAAATACAAGTAGTGCTGAAATGACACAGAAAAACTGGAAGGTTAACCTGATTCTAGAACTTACATTCCTCAAATCATCCAAGAGGGATATAGAAAATAGAATACCACAAAATCCAAAGATTAATATCCAATTCTGGCTGAGTAAATCTTTTAAGAAAAAGATAAGTAGAGTTGAAAAAATTAAAAAAGGTATTAAGATCAAACCTGCACCTTTGGGTTTAATAATTGAATGATTGCTTCTCTCTGTAGGCCTATCTAATAAGGAAAGTTTTTCAAAAAATCCTAATGATTTCTTTAAAACTGTAGAAGTTAAAACATATAAAGATATAATAATAACAATACTCATATTTAATTAAAATCTACAACATTCAGATCAAGTGATAAAAGAAAAAAAAATTGCAGTTTTGGGACTAGGCTATGTCGGTCTACCTTTAGCAGTTGGACTATCCTCATCTTACAAAATAATAGGTTTTGATATCAGTTTAGATAGAGTAAGTCAACTTAGTAAGGGCATAGACTCTACTTTAGAGATTTCCAAAGATAAACTACTTGATAGATTAAATAATAAATTGGTGATTACATTGGATCCAGAGGAACTCAATGAGTGCAACATATTTATTGCAACAGTTCCAACACCAATTACCATAGATAAAAAACCTGACCTAAAACCTTTAGTAAAAGTATGCAAAACGATAGCTAGATTTTTAAAAAAAGGAGATATAGTGATCTTTGAGAGCACCGTTTTCCCTGGAGCAACTGAGGAAATTTGTGCACCCGAACTTGAGAAAAATAAGAAAGGATTGAAGTCAGGCAAAGACTTTTACCTTGGGTATTCACCAGAAAGGGTAAATCCAGGTGATAAAATTCATACTATAGACAAAATTGATAAAGTCATATCTGGTCAAAATAAAAAAGTTGAAAAGGTTTTGAAAGAGATCTACTCAAAACTTACATCAGGAAGAATTTTTTTAGCAAAAAATATTAAAGTAGCAGAAGCATCAAAGGTTATTGAAAACTCTCAAAGAGACATCAATATTGCATTCGTAAATGAAGTAGCTAAAATATGCAACAAACTAGAAATAAGTGTTTATGACGTCCTAAAAGCATCATCAACAAAATGGAATTTTCTAAATTTTCAACCTGGGCTGGTTGGGGGGCATTGTATAGGTGTGGATCCTTATTATTTATCCTTTAAATCAAGTAAATTAAAAGTTGATCCAAAGGTTATTTTATCAGGAAGGCAAATAAATGATGAAATGCCAATTTTTGTTGCAAAGAAGATAGATGATATTTTAAGAAAAAATTCAAAAATTCTTTTTCTAGGAGTTACTTTCAAAGAAGATGTTCCTGATTTAAGAAATTCCAAATCATTTGACATTATTAATTTTCTTAAAAAGAGAAATCACTCTATCACTGTGAATGATCCATTTGTAGAAGATTTAAAACATGACTTTACAGAATTCAAGTATATCCAAAAGGGGATATATGATGCAGTAGTACTTGCGGTTCCTCACAGCTTTTATTTGAAGAAAATAAATCAAATTAAAAAATTTCTAAAAAAAAATGCTATTCTTTTTGACATTAAGGGTAAGGTCCAAAATACAAACGGTATAAATTATTGGTCATTATAAAAATTAATTAATTAATCTAAAAAGCCATTTTATTTTTTGATCTTTCACCACAAAGTCAGATATCAAAATGTGTTGATTGGGTTGAACAATTTTATTTTCTCCAAGATAAATTCCATCTTCAATTTTAATATTAGGTTCAGAACAGATAAATTCCCAACCAACATTATTCTTGAGTTTAAGAACCACTTTTTTTTTACTGGTTGTAACATTTAGCTTGATACTTGGATGAATATGAAATCTTAAAAAATATTTCAGATTATTGGAACTCTTTTTTTCATAGATTAAAGAATCTTCTCCCCTTACTATCAGTTTTTTTTGATCAATGTGAATGAGCCTTCTGTGTAACAACCCAAATAAACTTCTATAGCCTGTATGATATGAATCAATGCATATATTATCGTTATCATTAAATTGACTTGAATGAGTTTTAGCAATTCTAGTTGTTGTATCTTTTTCAAAAAAAATATCAGATGAATTTATTTCATTTATGTTAAGTGTGCTATGCGCTGCTGTAGATCTCATGGCGTCATGCCAATTCTTATTATTTACAAAAGGTGAACCACAATTTACAACAATCTTTTCTGACAAATGTGAAAATTCAAATGAAAGTGTACCTGCGTGAGTTTTTTCTTTGGTTGGTGTGCCGCAGTCCATTATTAAAGTTAACTTGTTTTTTGAAGCTCTATAAAAATCACTACAGGATGTAATCTTTGGCAATCTATATTTGTGGTCAACTTTTTTCAGGAGATTGTCAATTTGGTTAATGTTAATTGTGTCATAAGTATTAAAAATAGCTAGCTGACCATTACCAATTCTAAAAAATTTTAACGCAGATAACATTTGATCAATTTTTTGATTTATTTCTTCTGGAATCTCTCTGTTCATATTTCCAAGAAAATTTTTTATATCCAATAAAGAACACAGGAAAAAAAAATGTTGACTTGGCGAACGAAGTCTATGCAAGCCATCATCAGATATATCTTCTTTGACTGTCTTAAGAAGAAGTTTTATAGAAAATGAATAGAGACTGCTTAGATTGTCGAAACAAAATGTTGACAGAATCATCGATTTTAAAGAAAAAATATTGATCTTTTCTTTTTTCTTAATAATTTTATATAAAATCATGGATTGTTTATTCAGATGTTCAGAAAATATTTTTTGAAAATTTTCGTCAGCTGTTTCAAAGAAAAATGATAAATTAGTTAGCAGATAGAATATTCTTTTGGCAATTACGTCCTCTTTCCAAATTTGTTCGTTGGAGTAATTTACTTCGTCGATCCAAGCTAATAAATTTCTTCTAACAAAAATTCTGGCGTTATTAGTTCCAACAGCACGAATATCTTTAATCCACATGAAGCCATGCAAATGATTGTTCCAAGAGCTACTCCCATGATTTTTCTTCCAAATATTTTTATCAAGGTTAAGTGTTTCATTTTGATAACTTAAAAAACCCTCCAGAATCCTAAGTCCATTGACTTTATTTCCTCTCCAAAGACTTTCGGGATTAAAAATAATTTTTTTTTCAGCGTTGTTGTTAACAAAAAAATTGTAAACTCTACTTTTAAAAAAAAGTGAAAGCTTGATATTTTTAATAAGCTTAATCATTTGTTTTTTTTAAAATGGATATAAAAAAACCATCGACGCCTCCTTTGATTTTTTTATCATTAGGAAGCGTTATTAACATACCATCTCTAATAATTAAGCAAAATTTACAAACCTCATTATTAAAAGGAACTAATTTAAAATTAAGATTTTTGTTTAGAAAATTTTCAATAACTTCAATATTTTCACGTGAGTGTATCGAACAAGTACAATAAACTATGTATCCACCTTGTTTTATAAATCGACTAGAATGTTCAAGCATTCTAGTTTGCTTTATAATTAATTTTTCAAATATTTCTTTTTTTTCTAACACTAATATTTCTGGTTTTTTTTGCATAAGTCCAGACGCTGAACAAGGGGAATCTAATAATACGCAGTCATATAGTTGATTAGAATCAAGAGTAAAAAAATCTTTATTAATAATTGTAGTTTTTAATTTAAGTCTTGCTAGATTTTCTTTAAGTCTTTTAGTCCTTCTTTCAGAAATCTCTAAGGAGGTAACATTAAAGCCTAAATCTAAAAGTTGAAAGGTTTTGCCCCCAGGAGCTGCTCCAACATCTAAGATTTTTATTTTTTGAACATCCAAACCTTTATAAAGATGGGAAATTAGTAAAACTGGGATCGTAGCAGATATACCTTGAACCCACCAGACCCCCTGATCAAATAGAGGTTTTTTCTCTATAGGTCCATTGGAACCGATTCTTACTAGCCCATCAGCTATGAACTCCCCATTTAGCATTTCCTCCCAATTCCTATCTTTAATGAAGTCCTTTTTTAACTTTATATCTATGAATGGTTCTTTAATAATTGTATTTTCAATATCCTTTAAAACATTATTACCTAGATTTTTCTTTATGTTATTCCTTATCCATTTCGGTATATTAGATTCATTAAAAACCATCATTTTTATTTTTGATTTATTTCTGCAAATATTTCTTAGTAGTCCATTTACAAATTTTTCTAGTTTAAAGGGTTTCGATAATTCAACTGCTGAGTTTACAATTGAGTATTCTTTGATATCAAGATATAATATTTGACATATTGAGATTCTAATTAAATTTAAAATAAAGTTTTTATTTTTTCTCAGGGGTTTTTTTATGAGTTCGTAGATTACTTTTTGTATTTGCCCATTTCTCCTAAGTGTATTTAATATAATCAGTCTTACAAACGCCTTATCTCTCGACTCTAGACGATTAAATTCCCTGTTTTTTGCTGAAATAGTTTCAAAAAATTCGTTTTTTTGATAAATATCAACTAGAATGCGAGTTGCTATTTCCCTTGAATTGGACAATTATTTATGGAAAAAAAATATATTAATAACTAAGTTATTATCATGAAAAAGCGAATTAAACAAAAAAAAAGCAAAAATGTCGAACTTAAAAAAGAAAAAGAAATAGGAGGACCTTCAGGACCTGAACCTACAAGATACGGTGACTGGGAAAAAAAGGGTATATGCTATGATTTCTAATCTTTAGAGAACCTATTCTTTATTAACTCTTCTACAACACTTGGATCGTTTAATGTTGATACATCTCCGATTGACCCTTCCTCATTGCAAGCAACTTTTCTAAGTATTCTCCTCATTATTTTTCCTGATCTTGTTTTAGGGAGGTCTGGTGACCATTGTATAACATCTGGCGAAGCTATTGGACCAATAACAGATCTAACCCACGTTCTAAGTTCGTTCTTTAGATCCTCATTATATTCTTCACCTTTCATTAATGTTATGTAAGCGTATATGCCTTGACCTTTAATATCATGAGGATACCCAACCACAGCTGCTTCTGAAACTTTCTTATGAAGAACTAGTGCACTTTCGATTTCTGCTGTTCCTAGCCTATGTCCCGAAACATTTATAACATCATCCACTCGACCTGTGATCCAGTAATAACCATCTTCATCTCTTTTACAACCATCACCAGTAAAGTATTTCCCTTTAAATGAAGAAAAATAAGTTTTCACAAATCTAGCGTGATCATTATAAACTGTTCTCATCATACCTGGCCAAGCAGAATTTATGCACAGGTTTCCCTCACATTTACCAATTAGTTTATTTCCTTCATTATCAACAATTTCTGGTTTAACACCAAAAAATGGCAATGTCGCAGATCCAGGTTTCAAGGGTGTAGAACCAGAAATTGGCGAAATGAGAGCTGCACCTGTCTCGGTCTGCCACCAAGTATCAACTATAGGACATCTTTTCTCTCCTACAACTTCGTAGTACCATTTCCATGCCTCTGGATTGATAGGTTCTCCTACTGTACCCAATATCCTTAAAGAGGACCTACTTGTCTTTTTGATGAAATCATTTCCCAAACCCATAAGGGCTCTTATAGCAGTCGGTGCAGTATAAAAGATGCTGACCTTAAATTTATCCACAACTTCCCAGAACCTTGCTGCTGAAGGATAAGTTGGAACTCCTTCAAACATTAATGTTGTACAACCATTGCAAAGAGGACCATACACGATATAAGAATGACCAGTAACCCATCCCACGTCTGCTGTACACCAATAAATATCGTCATCTTGAATATTAAAAATTATTTCGTGACTCAATGATGCATGAAGAAGATAGCCACCACTTGTGTGTAACACACCCTTGGGTTTACCGGTTGAACCTGAGGTATATAAAATAAAGAGAGGATCTTCAGAATTTTGTTCGGAAATTTCACATTCATGTGATTGACTTGAAATAAGCTTGTCGTACCAAGTATCAGTATTCTTATTAAAAAACTTTTCAGAATCGGTCCTTTTAACAACAACGATATTTTTAACTTTTGTATAACCATTGAGAGCCTTCTTTACATTTTGAAGAAGTGGTATTTTTTTCCCTCCCCTTATCCCCTCATTTGCAGTTATTATACAAGATGAATCACAATCTTCTATTCTGTTTCTTAATGACTCCGGCGCAAAACCTCCAAAAACAACAGAATGAATGGCCCCTATTCGCGCGCATGATAACATTGCAATAGCAGCTTCAGGTATCATAGGCAAATAGATGGTGACTCTATCTCCTTTCTTAACACCCAGAGTTTTTAACCCATTCGAAAATTTACACACTTCTGCATGTAACTCTTTAAATGAAATTTTTCTAGATACACTTGGATCGTCAGATTCCCAGATTATTGCGGTTTTATCGCCTAACTTTTCTAAATGTCGATCAAGGCAGTTATAAGAGACATTAAGTTTTCCACCTTCAAACCAATTAATATTTACATCACCATCAAATGAACTGCCATTGACCTTTGTAAATGGTTTGATCCAGTCTAGTTTTTCTGCTTTTTGTGACCAAAAATTTATTGGGTCATTAATAGATTTTTCATATTCACTTTTATATTCATCAAAGCTAAGTGTTTTAGAATTTAATTTATTCTCAATAATTTCATTCATGTAGGTTTCCTTTTACCATTGATATCAAAATCAAAATATATCTGTCAATAATGTAATGCGATGTTTAAAAACTAAATAAAGCATATCTTACAAAACTTTTTTAAATTCTAGAATACTAATTTTTTTAAAAAGTTTTACCTTATTATATGGATCGTTTTTTAAAAAATCATTCACCTGGTCTAACTTCTCATAATTTAAAACTAAAACTGTACCAATCGGATTTTTTTTTTTATCAAGAATAGGGCCAGCAAGTATTATTATTTTTTTAAAACTATTAATATATTTAAGATGTTTCTCTCTTGTTGATAACCTTAGATCAAGTGAATTAGTTCTATCATGACAAGTTACAAGATACGTCATCAATTTTCATTCTGAAGAGGTCGAGACAACAGATTTGAGATAACCTTGTCTACCTCCATACCATTAATAATTTTTCTTACCGAATTACATAATGGTAGTTCAACATTATATTTTTCTCCCAGGTTGCAGATACTATCGCATGAATCAACACCTTCTAGGACATAGTTTTCCTTAAACTCAATAGATTTTTCTCCTTTTGCAATATAGAAACCAAATCTTGTATTTCTAGATTTCATTGATGAGCAGGTAAGTGTAAGGTCACCTATACCTGAAAGACCATAAAATGTGTTTCTTCTTGCACCCATTTTCATCCCTAATTTTACTATTTCTGAAATCCCCCTAGCGATCGTTGCTGCCTTAGCGTTCTCACCAAGATTTTTTCCCTTAATCAATCCACATGCAATTGCAATGACATTTTTCATAGCCCCACCCAATTGAGTTCCAATTATATCATTATTAAAATATATTCTAAATTTATTTGGTGATAATAAGGATGCCACACTTTTTGATATTTTTTTATTTTCTGAGGCTAAAACTGAAGCAGATGGTTTTCCAGCAATCAATTCGGAAGAAAAATTTGGTCCAGATA
>MDSV01211599.1_pt1 | contig 10732 bp, 11 predicted proteins | sample 810851 | NCBI WGS metagenome assembly MDSV01 (sample SAMN05326640, study PRJNA326480) | marine metagenome | isolation source: seawater | place: Atlantic Ocean: North East | collected 2012 | reverse complement strand
TAAACAAATGAGGGAAGATGGTGGATATGACGCCATAGTTGCAGGTTGTGAAGCTCTTGGTAAGAATGCAGATTTGCATGTTAAAAATTATGGTGCAAATATTGAAGATAGGCTAACAGGAGACCATGAGACTCAAAGTTTTGATACTTTCTCTTATGGAGTCAGTGACAGAGGAGCGTCTATAAGAATTCCATGGCAGGTTGAAGTGGACAAAAAAGGATATTTAGAAGACAGAAGACCTAATGCAAATGGCGATCCTTATGTGATTGCTATGTTAATGATTGATACTGTTTGCTCAGCAGCTTCTAGCTAGAAGTTGCTGAAGCAACAATTTCTTCAATCTTGTTAATAAATTGATCTAAATTTATATTAAATGAGTTAAGTGCATTTGCTCTTTGCTCACCCGTATCTGAAGATTCAAGACCTGCAAGAAGTTCAACTGTATCTTCATATATTAAGTTAACGAGCGTTTTTAGCTCATCATGGGCACTAACAAGATTAGCAAATTCATTTGGAGGACCTGGTTCGGAGACAGTTGATACAAACTGCTCTGCAGTTGCTATGAATGCTCTAAACTCATCTTTAGCTTCTTGGTATGTTACTGTTTGGTTATCCCAGTTATCATTTGCTTCTAAAACGTCCTTACCTAGTTCAGTTGCTTGTATTTTTTCGGCTGAAATTTCTTCAAGATAAGCAACATAACTGTCTGGAAGCGTAGTTGTGATAGTAGTTGTAGATGTGTCTTCAATTACAGTTTCTTCAGAAATGTTTTCTTCCACTATTTCTTCGACAATTACCTCTAAATCATTATTTGTTGCCACCCTGTTAATAAACGTATAAGTTGTTGCTATCATACCTATTAGTACTAGTGGCAACACTATACGCCCCGGTTTTGGATCTGGATTAAAGGTTTCCATAGCTATATTGTATCAAAAATATTTAATATATCGTTATTTATGATATTCCAGTCAGCCCCGTCCTCTTTTGTTAGTGTTAAAAATCCTGGACCAGTAAATATAGATTCTACGCCCTTTATATTTATTATTTTTTGTGCAACCCCAGTTATATTTTTACTTTCATTTTTTATATACTTAGCAATTTCATATTCATGTTCAATTAATATTTTTTTTGCATTTGGATTTGGAGTGTCTATTAAATTCATATTTAAATAATATTTTAGTACAAAAACAGTTAATATGTCTTTATGCAATATGATGTTGGAAAACTAAACTCAAAAAATTTATCTTTTAATCGCAATCAGATCATATGCGTTTTCGGTCTATATTGTTTTGTATTGGGGACATCTTTAATGGGTTTTTCATTATATTTATTCCTTGAATCTTCTGGACTAGTTAATCAAACTTTAATATCATGGAGTGGCCAGGGGTTATTTTGGTCATTAATAACATTCTTTGTTTCTCTTTTTATCTTATTTGTACCAATTGAATTTTTTAATGATTATTATATTGAAAATAGATCATTCAAAAACCTTCTCACAAATATTATTTCCGTAATATTTGTATCACTATTTTGTTTAATAATTTTTCAATTATTACTTAGAAATCAAAATATATTTGTAAATGAATACTTAATAATTGCTAGAGCAGTATCGTTTTCAGGTTTTATAGCTATTCCATTAATGTTGTTTTTTCTTCATAATTTTGGAAGAAATATATTTTTAATAGAAAATTATAGTTACAGCATGATATTAATTATTTGGATTGCATCAACCCAAATATTCTTATAATTACATTTCTGCAACAGGGTTAAAACCAAGGCAAAACATCACATTGTGACTAGTTGTTAAAAATAGATTTGTTAGGAATAATTTTGAATAGATATGATTAGGATCTTTCAATTCTGAAAGTTTTTCATCTTCATAAAATTGGTTGAACAAATTTGAAATTTCATAAAGATAATTAGCGAGATGATGAGGTTCATTAAGTAGAGCGGATTGTTCTAAAAAATAACCAAATAAAAATAATTTTGAAAGCAATTGTTTATCTATATCATTCAAAATCAATTTATTTGATTCTATATTTTGATTCGCAGTATTTGCTAATAGTTTTTTTGCTCTTACTTGGGAATATTGTACATAGATCCCTGTTTTTCCATTGACATTAGTAAACTTCTCTACGTCGAATTTATAATCAGTTTTTCTGTTTGAAATTAAATCGCTGTAAGTTAAAACGGAATTTGTTAAAAGTGAGATAGTATTTTTATCGAGAGATTTATTAATCTTTTCAATGTAATTGTAAGTTTCATCATATAGTTCACTGAGAGGCTTTGTGCCACCTTCTCTTGTTTTAAAAGGGTTACCTTGGCTGTCATTTAAGGTTCCATAAGAAACATGTATATGATCTAAGTTGTTAAACTCAAAGAACTTTATGGAGCTAAAGAGTTGTTTAAAGTGAAGAGATTGACGATTATCTACAATATAAAAAACCTTATCATATCCTATATTTTCTTGTCTGTACAAAATGGTTGCTAGGTCAGTAGTTATATATAAATATGAACCATCTGATTTTGTTATTAAAATCTTTGGGTCGGTATCCTCAGCACTTAGCAAAGCATTATTGTCTTCAATAACTTTATTATCTTTTTTTAGATTTTCAATCATCTTAGGTATTAAGTCATTCACATCACTTTCGCCAAGCCAATAATCAAAACTGTGGCCCAGTACTTTAAAATTTTCTTCAAGACTTTTTATAGATATGTTTTTAATCGATTTCCATATTTTAAGTAAATTACTATCTTTATTGTTTAATAGTTTGTTTACTTCCTGAGCCCTAGCATTGAATGTCTTATTTTCTTTATACTCTTTGCTTGCCTTTGGATAAATTACTTCTAGTTGATTTGAGTCTAAAGTGCTTACATCAATATCTTTTCTTTCTAAGTATGTAATTATTTGAGCTATTGGCATACCCCAATCACCAAGATGAATATCGCTTATGACTTCATTACCAATAAATGAATGAATATTATATAAACTTCTGCCAATATTTAGCGTACGCATATGCCCCACATGTAAGGGCTTACCAATATTAGGACCTCCGTAATCAAAAATAATTTTATTACTGAGGTTATCTCTAAAGTCAATTTGGGTATTTGTTATTTTCTTCATAAGAAATGCGTAGTTTAGAGTTAAATTAATAAACCCTAAATCATTTTTAGCGACAGCTTCAAAAATTTTTGATTTATCAATTTCTTTAATTATATTTTTTTGTAATTCTCTAAAAAATTCGGATTTATTATATTTAACTAAGTTATTGATTTGCATATCATATTCAGGTAATTTTGACAGATTTAGTTGCACAACTTCATCTAAGTTATATTTTTTAAATTCTTCTGATAAAGAGTTAATTAAATTTTTAAAAGTATTATTCATTTCGCTAAATTATCTTAACTTTATTTTACTGTTTATCTAAGAAAGAACACTTGTCTCAAAAAGTAAAATATAAATAATGTATTGTCAATTAAATACCTTTTATATAATCTTCGAGGATCTTGCAAGAGCCGTAAAAGCCACTCTAATCCACGATTAGCCATCCATTCGGGTGCTTTCTTTTTAGTACCAGCTACCCATTCAAAAACTGCACCTATTCCAACAAAATTTGTAGAGACGTCAATTTGATTACAGAGCCTATCTATAAATATCTCTTGCTTTGGAAATCCAAGAGAAACCCAAATAATATCAGCATCAATTTTTTCAATCTCTTCTTTGTATTTACTAACAATTTCATTACTTCTCATAAATTCTGGACATAGATAACCCGTAATTTTTATTTTGGGAAACATCTTATTCAATTTAGAAATCATTAACAGTGTTGTAGGCTCACTGTTTCCAAAGAAATAGTGTTTTTTATCATCACATAACCCATCTTCTATTGTTTGTAGGAAAACTTTATATCCATCAACTCTAGAAAATTTTCGTTTAGTTAAGAATGAAAGAGCTTTTGCTACTGGAAAACCATCAGGAGTTTTAATTGTAAAATTGTTGATTAAATTTCTTATACTAGAGTCCCTAACGCTTCTAACTAATGTATTTGCATTACAAATAGCTACTCTCTGACCAGTTGTTGTATTTAATAATTTTGAGACCTCAGCTATGCTTGTCTCATTTATATCTGTTTGAAGCACTTTAGTAGTTTTCATTATTGCAACTATTATATAAGTATAAAAAATAGATTATTCAAAAAATTTTGCGCCTGTGGCTCAACTGGATAGAGCATCTGATTTCGGATCAGAGGGTTGGGGGTTCGAGTCCCTCCAGGCGTGCAAATCTTATAATATTATTAACTCTTTTAGAAATAGAAAGTGTTTTGAAATCTTTTTCTTCTAAAAAATTTTTTTTGTATGAATCTAATATACTTTTAATAAACATTTCTTTGTTATCTGCTTGAAAAAATAAGATATTTTCTGAGTAAGGAAGATTTCTGTGAGATTCAAAATCTATTGCTACAATCTTTAAACGGGCAGCAAGATATTCAAAGTACTTTAATGGCGAAGTGTAGTTTGTAGAGTGGATATTTTTATTTGAATTTACCAAAATTCCTATTTCAGATTCAAGAAGAGTATTTATGGTAGAGGCATGGCTTTGTCTTCCAAAAAAAAATATATTATTTATATTTTTAAATTTATTTCTTAGCTCCTCAACATAAAATTCAGGACCGCCCACTATTTTTAATGTAAAGTCACGTAACCTGGGATCTTCGAAACATGACAAAATAAATTCAATATTTCTTGATAAACCAAACCTTAATAATTCACCAACAAAAACGACTTGATTTGATTTTTTTTTAACATTTTTCATGAACAAATCGTCTCTGAACCCGTTGTTTAATACAATTGCATTTTTTTCGAATTTTAAGCTTTTTTTATATTTGTTCTTAAGGGAACTATTGAGGAATATAATTTTAGAGTTTTCATTACGTAAGCTTTTTTTTAATATTAAATTTCTTAGTTTTGAAGGCTGATGGCATTCAAATATTACATGCCTATTCTTTATTGATAAGAAATAAAATATCCAATCTGAGCGGGTGAAGTAAGTTTCGCAATCAGTGTTTGTTAATATGTTGCTGACAGTTGATTTAGCCCATAAGAAATGACTTATATGGTAAAAAAATTTGTTAAAAAAATTATATTTTCCAAATGGAAGATTGTGTTCTGTCCTTGTCAATAAAAAATTTTGTTTAAAATTATAATATTTTTTTAAATCTTCAATATTTTGTGTGCTATTTACATCTCTGTTTGGAAAAATTAGCTCAACAATTATACCTTGATTAGCCATCTCTATAATGTTTGATATTGTCTGTAATGAATTTGCAGTATCTGCAGGAAATGTTTGATAAGTTACATATGCGAGTTTTTTATTTTTCACCATGTTTTTCCTGATAGTCAAATAGAGTTTCTGAATTTAAAATAAAACAAAATAGCAAGAATGAATTCAAATAAAGTAAAGAATCACTTTTTAATAAATTGAGCGCACAAAAGAATATCAAAGACAAATAAAATATGTTACTTTTGTTGCGAATTACTTTTACCAATATTCCTAGAAATATTGTAAGAATGCCAATTAATCCAAAATAAATTAAAAAAGAAAATACTGAAGAATGTGGCAGTACTAAGCCTGTATTTGATTTAGATGCATGCCCGAGGTAGTAATTTACAATATTATTAGGACTAGTACCTATTAGGAAATTTTCAAAAGTAGGGTTAAATTTACCAAAAAATACTCCCCACTTTTCGCTCCTATTAATAGGGGAAGCTATCGAGCTTATTAGAGAAGTTAAATTAGGCAAGTAATTCCTTTGACTAAAATGATAACTATTGACTAAGTAGTTTAAAGACGTAGAAATATTTTCTTTACTTTCCCCATTTATAATTACTTCGTAGAATCGATTTTGATCTATAGGGTTTAGGCCATATTCATTATTTTCTAAGTACTCAATATTTGAAATTGCAAAACTCTCTTTCAACATTTTTCTACTAGATTCTTCTATTGAATAAGTATTGAAGAAGGAAAAATATATCATTGGGAATAATACTACCGTTGCAAAGATGAATAAAAATTTTAATTTTTTATCATTAACTTTCAACAATATAAAAAACAAAATAATTATTGATATTAAAGATATAAAAGCAGCAAAATTATTTGATTTTAACAATCCATAACAATTAATAATTAACAAAATAAATTCACTGGTTGAAAGCTTAAAATTATTTTCATAAATACAGATAAGTACTGTAATTAATATAATTAAAGCAAAAAATTCACCAATAGATTCAGCACTTGGGCTTATTCCCCTCCATGCGTTTCCTGCAACTGATTCGAAGGTTTTACTAGCTGTTTTATTAAGTCCGAGATAAAAATATGTTAAAAAATTTATTACCGGATTGAGAGCTGAGATTATTGAAAATAAAACAATTAATCCACCTGAGAGTAAAAAGTTGAATTTGATCTTTATTAAATCAAGATTTTTAATTGAAGATTTAGATAAATAAAAGATTCCTACTGTGGACAAAAAAAATGCAGATGACCAGAAAAAAATTGATCCAGAATTAAATGAAGTGCTGCTATACCCTTTTAATTTATCAACATCAAATATCAAAAATTGATTACTAATATTTTGAATCCACAAAAATAAAAGTCCAAGGTAACCCACAAGAAAAATTTTGTAACTGTTCTTATTAAAAAGTGCTAATGCACCAATAAGCATGAAACATATAAGTATAAAATTCAGATTAGAACTACTAAATGCACTAGATATTAGGAAAAAATATGGTATGTAATACAAAATATTATTAAATCTTTCTTCTAACATATTTGTAAAAAGTTTCAATAATATGTAGAAACTTAAAATCAAAGAATAAAATAGGTAGTTTTCTTTAAAATCAGTTGTGTATATTTTTGAATTTAAATAGTAATATTCACTCTCCGCAACAAAGTGGATAATTAACAAACCCAGTATTATAAAAATTGAGATATCTTTATATTTAATTTCCAATTTTTTCTTACTCTTTGGAATGAAAGAAAAAATTAATAACCAAAATGACGCTTGAATAATTAAGTCTATGTTCAGATTTGTTCCTAAATAAACAATATTTTGACCATTTATAATATCAGCACTGTTTATTTTTGAAAAACAATTTATTGAAGCGGGTTTGTCTAAATCAATTCGAAAATCATTATTGTAATTCTCAATTAGAAATTCAAAAATGGAATATTTGCATGGTTCTGATTGATATTTACCTAAAGTTTCTACATCCAGGCTTGAAAGATTATCATCGCTTCCTGAACCATTAACAACCCAAGGAAGAGTTAAAAAGAGAATGGTTAAAAATAGTCTAATTAAAAATTTATTTTTTAAAATAGTCACTCCCTAAATTTTTTATAAATTTTGTAAGTACTAAAGTTGTAGAAATTAAAAGTAGTATAAAAAAAAGATTTTTTTCGTAATTAGTATTATTTACAAATTGTGCAACCCATCCGCCATTAACATAATTTGCACATTCAATCCACGAATTCACAGTAACCGCATTACCACTTTCATTAAATAAAGTTATAGGGACAAAATTTGGGTCTTGTGTAAAAACAAAATTTGGATCACTTTTAATTTCATCAAAATTTGGAGTGATACTTGACTCTCCACATATTTTTAATATATTTGAATCCATATAATATTATCTCCTATTTTGAAGTTAATTCTTACCTTAATTTATCACTAACAAATTATTAATATTCTCAATAATGAATATTATATATACATGAATGCTGATCCAGGATATTTTGGCCCTAATTCAATGATGTGGAAGGTCAATAAAGAAATAACAGTATTATTTGGTGGTGCACGTGCCTTATTGATGCATGCTGCCCATCCTCTTATTGCAGCTGGTGCTCGACAAACTTCTTTTTATCAAAGGGATCCCTGGAAAAGACTAATTAGAACACTATCATTACAAAATTCAGTAACATTTGGCACAAAAGAAGAAGCAGACGATAGTGCTCATAGAATTAACAAACTTCATGAAGTAATAAATGGAACAGACTCTGTCACTGGTGGCTACTATGATGCTTTAGACCATGAACAGCTTTTATGGGTGCACGCATGTTTACAAATATCTTCAATATATTTTTATGAAAAAACAGTTAGAAAGCTATCTCAAGAAGAAAAAGATCAATATCACAAAGAAAATACCTTTGCAGCAGAAATGGTTTTGGTAGATATTTCAGCTATGCCAAAAACCCATGAAGGATTGAAACATTGGGTTATTGAAAAGTCAAAAACAGAAAATTATTTAAAGAAAACCGATGTAGCAATGGACGTATATTCCATTATTGGAGGAGGGCCTGTACCAAAACATATAAAACCTATTTGGCCTTTTATTTCATTTACTGCTTTTAACACTCTTCCAAGTGAATTTAAAGAAATTTATGGGATTAAAGAGACTCGATTAAAAAATGGAATAGTCTCTTTAAATTTGAATTTACTAAAAGCCACAAGACCTCTTTTACCTCCATTTTTTAGGCTTATTGCTCCCGCTCGATGGGCAAAACAGCGAATAACTAGGAACCCAAATCTAAAATTTAAAGATAAGTCTAATATTTGAATTAGATTTATAATCTAATCATGACAAACAAACACAACTGGAATGAAATAGGAAAAGATATTTCAGATTTTACTAATAAAGTAAAAATAAAACTCGATGAAGAAGATTTGGTTGACGACATTAAACAGTCTCTGAAAGAGACAATTGAAAATACGGGTTGGTTAATTAAAAACATGATTAGCTCTGTTGAGTCAACTATAAGTGATGAAGATATTAAACAAGAAGTTAGAGAAATATTAGCAAAAGTTAACTCAGAGTTACAAAGCACTATAAAAGAATCTACAAAAAATATTTATCCAAATGTTGAAGAAAAAGAAGGGCTCGAGGAAGAGTAGTTTTAAAAATATTTTTGCTTATTAATAAATAGTATATAGTTCTACAATATCATATAGGGTCGGTAGCTCAATCGGCAGAGCAGGAGCCTTTTAAGCTCAAGGTCGTGGGTTCGATTCCCACCCGACCCACTTAAAGTCCTTTAATTTTATTTGAAAACATTGCAAATGGTGTCTTCAATATTATTTGCAAATCTAAAAATAAACTCCAGTTTTCGATGTATTCAATGTCATATTTATACCATATTGAAAAGTCTGAAGTGTTACGTTCGTTTATTTGTAAAAGGCCTGTTATCCCGGGCATGACGTTTAGTCTTCTCATATAATGCCTATCAAAGGAATCTGTATCATTATTAAACAAAGGTCTTGGACCGACTAAAGACATTTGACCTTTTAGAACATTTATTAATTGCGGGATTTCATCTAAACTATAAGTACGTATAAAAGAAAGACCTTTAATAATTCTTGGATCATTTTCGATTTTAAATAATGGACCACTTCTTTTGTTAAGATTACTCAAATCGTCACGTAAATTATGAGAATCATTTCTCATTGTTCTAAATTTATACATATTAAACTGTTCTCCATGAAGACCAACCCTATCCTGTCTTATAATTACAGGAGATTTGTCTTTCATATAAATTAATGCATAAATAAATAAAATTATAGGAGAGAAAAAGAGTATTAAACATAAACTTAATACTATATCTAAGCTTCTTTTTAAAATAAATTTGGATCCGTACTGTATGTCATTGTTGAAATAGGTCAGTTTATTATTATCTAACTTTTCACTTCTATAAATAAACACATTTTTAAATGAGAAATCATTTTTAGAGATTATTAAAACCTTTTTATTTAGATTAATTAAATATTCCTCGACCTTATCACTTAGTTGAGTTTTATTTGTTTCAATTACTACTAAGTTAATTTTATCTTTTTTGTTTTGAGTATCTACTACTTCAATAAGCTCATTATCAAAATTATTTTCATTAATAAAAAAAGCACCTTTATTTTTTCTGAATGTCATAATTCTTAAATTTCTAAATTTTGAGCTCTCATCAAAATTGATAGAAATAAAATTTTCACTTGTCATAGAACGACCGAGTAAAGACGATATAAACTCAGTATTACGAAAAATTAATAGAATAAGTGGAATTAGTAAGCAAAAGATTAATAAACTACTTCTATATAGATTATTAAACCTTAGAACAAACAAGCTTACTAATAGGTAACTAGTCCAAAGTAAAAATATCTGAAAGTACTCACCAATTAAATTTCTATTTAAAGAATAACTTAACTCATTTACGTATGTATAAAAGTTTGTTGAGTACAGAACAACCAAAAAAAAGAATATCAATGTAGCTAGGACTCCATCAACACTTATAAACGAATCACTTATAAACGGAAGGAATCTATTTTTGTCTTGCAAAAGGTTGTAGTAAATTTCCTCTTTAAATGTTGGACTCCATATAAGGTATTTATCAAAATAAAATATTGTAATAACCGTTAAGACAGTTTGTAACAAGAGAAATCTTAATATATATTTTCCAAAGTTTTTTATATTCACTTAAACCATATTATTAGAAATAAATTTATTACTATGTATTTTTTTTTCGTTATACTTTATTTATTACGGGGGCGTGGTGAAGTCTGGAGTTCACGCCTGCCTGTCACGCAGGAGGTCGCGGGTTCGAATCCCGTCGTCCCCGCCAAAAAGGCCAGATAGCTCAGTCGGTAGAGCACTTGTCTGAAAAACAAGGGGTCGGCAGTTCGATTCTGCCTCTGGCCAC
>MDSV01143694.1_pt1 | contig 10732 bp, 11 predicted proteins | sample 810851 | NCBI WGS metagenome assembly MDSV01 (sample SAMN05326640, study PRJNA326480) | marine metagenome | isolation source: seawater | place: Atlantic Ocean: North East | collected 2012 | reverse complement strand
TAGTGCTGTGACTGTGTAATCTATATTCATACGAATCAATTTGATTATGAATATAGCCTTTGTTATTTACAAGTAAAATATTATGAACCAAATAAACCTATTTATCGAACTCACTAGACTTAAAAGACCGATTGGTTTTATGCTTTTATTTTGGCCTTGTCTTTGGGGACTAACTATTGTTTATGATTTTGAATCAAATTTATTTAATTACTTTTTTTTTGGCTGCCTTTTTTTATTGGGATCTATTTTAATGCGTTCTGCTGGATGTATTGTAAACGACATAGTGGATAGAAATTTTGATAAAAAAGTAGAAAGAACTAAAAACAGACCTATTGCATCTAAAAAAGTTTCTCTTAGGCTTGCTATATTTTATGTATTAATATTATGTGGTATTGCTTTTTTAGTTTTAATTAATTTTAATAAATTTACAGTTTTAATGGCTTTAATTTCAATGCCATTTGCATTTACATACCCATTAATGAAAAGAATTACATACTGGCCCCAGTTATTTTTGGGAATAACATTTAATTATGGACTTATTTTAGCTTGGATTTCAATTGCAAATGAAATTTCAATAGTTCCAATAGTGTTTTATTTTGGAGCCATATTTTGGACACTAGGATACGACACTATATATGGGTTTCAAGATATAAAAGACGATGAAATTATAGGTTTAAAATCAACTTCAATAAAATTTAAACATGATCCAAAAAAATTTCTATTTATTTCTTACTTTGTTTTTATCTCTTCACTATTTTTAATAGGAATTTTAATGAATTTTAAAATCTTTTATTTTCTATTTATGATAATTCCAGTTTTTCACCTATTAATTTTTCAAATAAAAAAATTAAACATTAAACTCCCATCAAGCTGTTTAATTAAATTTAAAAGTAATAATTTTTTAGGATTAATAGTTTTGTTTAATATTCTTATCGGAAAACTGATTTAATAAAATGAATAAAAAAGAAATAATCAAAAGATTATATAATGACTATGTAAATAAATTTGTTTTTAAGATTTTATTAGCAGCCATATTTTCTATTTTAGTAGCAGCTAGTACATCTGCTACTGCATGGTTGTTAGATCCTGCAATAGAAAAAATTTTTTTAAATAAAGATAAATCTCTAATTTTTTTAATTCCATTGGCAATTATTATTGCTTTTTCTACAAAAGGTATTGCTCTTTATAAAGCTAGAATAGTAATGATTCAAATATCTGAAGAAGTAAAAAAAATGCTTCAAATAGATATGCTTAAATCATTTATTAATGCTGATACACAAATTATTGAAGATAAACACACTGGAAAATACATTTCAAATTTAAATTTTGATGTAGCCCAAATTACTAGAATGTTAGCTGAAGCTTTTTTGAGTATATTTAAAGATGGATTAACACTACTTGGCCTTTTATTAGTTATGTTTTTTCAAAATTGGAAATTATCTTTGATAGCAATAATTATGATTCCTCTTGCAACGATAACGGCAAGAAAATTAGGTAAAAGAATGGGCAAAGTAGCAACTGAAGCACAAGAAAAATCCGGAGATTTAAACAGATATTTAATTGATTTATTCAAAAATCATAAAATAATCAAAATTTTTCAAAGAGAGAATTTTGAGAATGAAAGATCAAAAAAATATGTCAATGATCTGAAAGAAAAATCAATTAAAATTGCATCGGTTTATCTTAGATCAACACCAATAATGGAGGTTCTAACTGGGTTTATGATAGCTTTATTAATTTTTTATTCTGGAAAATTAATAATAAATGGTGAGTTAAATATTAACAATTTCTTTTCTTTTTTAGCCGCGATGATGCTTGCTTATCAGCCTGTTAAGTCACTTACAAAAGTAAATATTTCTATAGGACAAGGATTATCTGCAGCAAAGCGAATTATTCCAATTATCGATATAAAAAATGAAATAAATTTAAATGAAAAAGATAGTAATTTACAATTAACACAAGGAACAATTACTTTTGAAAATGTGGTTTTTTCTTATTACTCTAATTTTCAAAATGAGGTTCTAAAAAATATTTCTATAAAATTAAATGGTGGTAAAATGACTGCACTAGTTGGTCATAGTGGATCAGGGAAATCAACTTTATTAAATATGATACCAAGAATTTATAATCCAACAAATGGTACTATCAAAATAGATAATCAAGACTTAACAAAAATAAATTTGTCTTCATTAAGAAAAGAAATTTCAATAGTTGATCAAAATACTACTTTATTTGATGACACCGTATTTAACAATATTAAGTATGCAAAGCCAGATGCTTCAAAAGATGAAATTTTTAAAGCTGCAAAATTATCAATGAGTGAGGAATTTATAAATAATCTTGAAGATGGATTTGAAACAAAAATAGGAGAAAATGGGGTAAAATTATCTGGAGGTGAAAAACAAAGATTGTCAATTGCAAGAGCATTTCTTAAAAAAAGTAAAATAATTTTACTTGATGAAGCTACATCTTCATTAGACTCTACGACAGAAGAAAAAATTCAAAAAGCTATTAATGAATTAACCTATAACAAAACTACTATTGTAATTGCACATCGACTTTCAACAATTCTAAATTCTGATAAAATATATTTAATGGATAAAGGTAAAATTTTAGACTCGGGTAAACATGATGAGTTACTGTTAAAATCTGATATTTATAAAAACTATTATGAAAAACAAATACAAAAATAAGTATGTTTTTTTTATATCAAGCTGCTTTATCTTTAATCATTTTAATTTCTCCAATAATAATAATTTTTAGAATTTTAAAAAATAAAGAAGATAAAAAAAGATTTGTAGAAAAATTTAGTATATTTTCAAAAAAAAGAAATAGGGGTAAATTGATATGGTTTCATTGTGCAAGTGTAGGTGAAATATTAAGTATTATACCAATAATTAAAAAATATGAAAAAAAAAAATATATAAATCAAATTCTCATTACATCCAGTACTTTGAGTTCTTCAAAGGTTATAAGTAAATTTAAATTTAAAAAAACATCGCATCAATTTTATCCTTTTGATCATATTTTTTTAACATCTAAATTTTTGAATTATTGGAAACCAAGTTTGGCTATCTTTATTGAATCTGAAATTTGGCCGTGTATGTTTAAAACATTAGATAACCATAAAATTCCATTAATATTATTAAATGCTAGAATAACTAAAAAAACATTCAATAAATGGATTAAAATTAAAAATTTTAGTCAATCAATTTTTGATAAAATCTCAATTGCTTATCCACAAAACTTGGAAACCAAAAATTTTTTAAAAAAATTAAAAGTAAAAAAAATAAATCTTATCGGAAATTTAAAATTTTCTGAAATTGATGATGACAAACGAGATGCAATTGATGATCAATTAAAATTTCAATTAAAAACAAAAAAAGTTTGGATTGCATCAAGTACACACTCAAATGAAGAAATTTTTTGTGCTAAAGCTCATCTTGAACTTAAAAAAAAATTTCAGAGTCTAATAACTATAATTATTCCAAGACATGTGCATAGAATTAAAGAAATTATTTCAGAAATTAAAAAACTTAATTTAAAAACAATTTGTCATAGCTCAAAGAATAAAAATTTAAAAGATGTTGATATTTATATTGTTGATACATTTGGTGAAACAAAAAAATTTCATAAAATTGGATGTTCGGTTTTTTTAGGTGGCTCTATTATAAAAAGAGGTGGACAAAATCCCTTGGAAGCTGCTCGGTATGGTGCAAGAATTTTACATGGACCAAATATTGATAATTTCAGAGACGTCTATAGACTATTAAAATCATTTAAAATTTCCCAAAAAATTACCACACATAAGAAATTAGCATCTCTAATTACTTTTAAAAAAAACAAGAGTCATGGTAAAAAAATTAAGAAAATTGGGGGAATAATTTTAAAAAGAACTATAAAAGAATTGAATAGTTTAATTAATAATGAATTTAAAAAAACCTAAATTTTGGGATTATAAAAAACCTAACATATACGCCTATCTTTTATTGCCAATTGCATTACTGATTAAAATTTTAAACTTATTTAAAATAAAATCAAAAACAAAAAAATTCAAAATAAAAACTATTTGTGTAGGAAATATTTACATTGGTGGTACAGGCAAAACCTCACTTAGCATCAAGATAAATGAAATATTAAATAAAAAAAAAATCAAATCATGTTTTATTAAAAAATTTTATAAAGATCAAATTGATGAACAAAAACTATTACAAAGCAGAGGTAAAATTTTTACATCATCAAAAAGACTTGATGCCGTAGCTCTAGCAGAAAATGAAAATTATGAAATTGCAATTCTAGATGACGGTCTACAAGATAATTCAATTAATTATGATATAAGTTTTGTCTGTTTCAATAATCTAAATTGGATAGGAAACGGTTTAACAATACCAGCTGGTCCATTAAGAGAAAATATTAAAAACTTAAAAAAATATCAGCATTTATTTCTAAATGGAAATCTAGAAAATATAGAAAATATAGAAAAAGAAATACTTCAGATTAATCCAAAAATAAATATTCATATTGGAGAATATGAGCTTTTAAATCTGGATGAATTTGATCAAAATAATAAATACTTAGTTTTCTCAGGTATTGGAAATCATCAAACATTCATATCAATGATAAGAAAAAAAGGTTTAAACATTTATAAAGATATAGAATTTCCTGATCATTACGCATATACGAACAATGATATCAAACAAATATTAAAACAAGCAAATGATCTAGATTGCAAAGTAGTTACAACAGAAAAAGACTATTTGAGATTAGAAAATAATAAGATGGATGAGATTAAAATTATAAGATCTGAATTAAAAATAATTAATGAAGAAAGATTAATTAATACAATTCTTAAATAAGATGAAACAAATTAAATATTTTTTTCAATTTTTATTTGTAATAATTTTTTTTTCTTTATTTAAAATATTGGGATTTAAAATATCTTCAGCTATTGGAGGAAAGTTATTTGAAATAATTGGCCCCATGTTTCGCTCTAAAAAATTAATTCATTCAAATATTAAAAGAGCTATTCCAGATATTAATTTACAAGACTTAAACAAATTAACAAAATTAATGTGGAATAATTATGGAAGAGTTTTTGCAGAATATATATTTATCAAAGATTTTAGATCCGGTAAAATTGATTCAACAGTCGAAATAATAGGTCAAGAAATTCTTGCTGAAATAAAAAAAATTAATAAACCTGTAGTTTTTATTTCAGGTCATTTTAGTAATTTTGAATTAATGGCAATGCATTTAGAAAAAGCAGGAATAGAACTGTCAGCAATATATCGACCACTAAATAATATTTTTTTAAATAAAATAATAGAAAAAATAAGAAAAAATTATATTTGCAAAAATCAAATAAAAAAAGGTATTGGTGGAATAAAACAATTGATTAGTCTTAAAAAGAATAATCATTCAACTGCACTAATGATTGATCAGAGGGTTTCAGAGGGAATTAAAGCTGATTTCTTTAATCAAGAAGCATTGACAACAACTATACCTGCTCAACTAGTTAAGAGATTCGATATACCTGTTGTTCCTATCTTTATTGAAAGAATAAATGATATAAATTTTAAGATAACTATTAACAAACCACTAAATTTTTCAAAAGAAACATCAATAAAAGATATTACAATTGAATTAAATCAAATTCTTGAAAAAATGATAATTAGCAATCCTGAACAATGGATTTGGTCACATAATCGCTGGAAATAAAAATTATTTTTTATCTATTTCTTCTCTTTTTTGGAAAGCTTCTTTGTAGGAAAAATAAGGTTCTTGCAATTCAACATTCCAATAAGTCAAATTTTCAATATTAATTTTTTTACCAGTAACAGCACACTCAACGTAATCGCCATCCTCGATAATTTGAAAATTATTTGGTAAATATTTTATTTTTGCTATTTTTATCATTTTTAGTTTATATACTTTTATATGAAAATTGGAATAATAGGAAGTGGTGGAAGAGAGCATGCAATTTGTGAAAGTCTAAAAAATTCCAATAAAATTGATGAAATTTTTTGTTTTCCAGGGAATGCTGGAACAGAAGATATTGCTAAAAATATAATTTTAGATTTAAATAATTTTGAAAATATTAAAAATTTTGTTTTAGAAAAAAAAATTGATTTAGTTGTTGTTGGTCCAGAAAAACCTTTAGTTGATGGCATAGTGGATTATCTTGAAAAATTTAATATAAAAGTTTTTGGTCCAAATAAAATAGCTTCTCAACTTGAGGGATCAAAAATATTTACAAAAAATCTTTGTCAAAAATTCAATATTCCAACTGCTAAATTTGGTATCTTTCAAAATAAAAATGACTCAAAAAAATTTTTAAAAGAATCAAATTTTCCTACAGTAATTAAAGCTGATAATCTAGCATCAGGCAAAGGTGTTTACATTTGTAATAATGAGATTGAGGGTAATATCGCTATTGAAGAAATTTTTAATGGCAAATTTGGTAAAGCTGAAAACTTATTAATTGAAGAATTTCTCAGAGGTGAAGAGATGAGTTTTTTTACGATAAATGATGGTAATATTTTTAAAAATTTTGGTTCAGCTCAAGATCATAAAAGAGTTTTAGAAGGTGACAAGGGAAAAAATACTGGTGGAATGGGCGCATATTCGCCTTCAAGACTGTTGAATTCAGACTTAGAAAAAAAAATTATAAATAAAATTATAAAACCAACTTTAAAAGGGTTGTCTGAACTAGGTGGTGAGTATAAAGGCTTTTTATACGCTGGGTTAATGATAGTTAATAACGAACCTTATTTAATAGAATATAATGTACGTATGGGTGATCCTGAATGTCAAACAATACTTCCAAAGCTTAAAACAGATTTAGTTGAGATTTTTTTAGCTTGTTGTGATAAAAAACTCAATGAAATAGATATTGAATGGTCAAATAAAAAAAGTTTATGTATTGTTGTTTGCTCTAAAGGATATCCTGACAATTTTAATAAAGATATAGAAATTGAAAATCTGAAAAACATCAAACTTGATAATAATGAATATTTATTTCATGCAGGAACATCTAAAAAAAATAACAAAATATATGCAATTGGTGGACGAGTTTTAAATTTGGTGACTATTTCTGATGATTTTAATATTGCAAGACAAACTATTATTAAAAATTTAAATAACCTCAATTGGTTAGGTGGTTTTTACAGAAAAGATATTGGATTTAAAGTAATCAAATAATGAGGATAATATCTGGATTATTTAAAGGTAAAAAAATTCTTGAACCTAAAGATTTCAAAACGAGGCCCTTAAAAGATTTAACTAAAGAGTCGATTTTTAACATAATTAATCATTCCAAAAAATTTACAGTAAATTTAAAAAATTCTAACATACTTGATTTATTTTCTGGTGTTGGTTCATTTGGAATAGAATGCTTGTCTAGAGAGGCAAAAAAAGTAGTCTTTATTGAAAATTATAATGAAGTTTTGCCAATTTTAAAAAAAAACTTGATTAGTATTAAATCAATTAAAAATTATAAAATTATTGAAAACGATGTTTATGATAATAGAACATTTTTAAAACTTGATAATAAATTTGATATTATTTTTTTAGATCCTCCATATAAAGATAAAAATTTAAAAAATGTCCTTAACAATATTAAAAATGAAAAAATTCTCAATAAAACTGGAATAATTATAATTCATAGACATAAAAATGAAAAAGATACGTTACCAAAAACCTTTAAAATTATTGAGGAAAAAAAGTACGGTATATCTAAAATTTTATTTTTATCATACTTAAATAAGTAATTTTTTTGTTTCTTTCTTTATTAGCTCAACAGCTGGTTGATCATATGGATTTAAATTTAATGTTTTTCCAATCAAAATAGTCTCTAAAATAAAAAAACAAAATAATTCTCCTAAACTTTTTTCATCTCTTTTTTTTATTTCAAAACTACGAAATGGAATTTTTTTTTTTTTAAAAACATTTTCTGTAGCTTTTTTTTGAGCATAAATAATTGAGTCAATATCTTTACCTTTTAAATATTTTTGTGATAATAAAATTTTATTATCGTTTATTTTTAAAGAATTTTTTTCTTTTACATAAAAAAAAGTAAAAAAATTATTTTTAAAACCATCTAAATATAATTGCATAACGCTATGATTATCTTTTGGCATATTAGAAACTATTGGGAGTAAGCCTTTTTTTTTCTTACCTAAACTTTCGGCTATAAGTTGTTGGTACCAATTAAATAAACTCTCTGATTTTTTATCATAGTTAATTATTATTGAATTATATTTTTTATTTTTAATAAAATATATTATGGAATTTACGTTAGAAATGAGTTTGTTTATAAATTTTTTATTTTTTATTAGATCATTTAAAGATCTAAACTTATTTGGATTAAGCCCCATTAATTCAGCCGGCAACATTCCAACCTCTGAAAGCACAGAGTACCTTCCTCCAATAAAATTATTGTGATGTATAATATCTGATTTTAATTTTTCTCCCAAAAGATAAAGGTAACTTTTTTTATTTTCGGTTATGAAAATATTATCATCATTTTTATTTATCAATAAATTTGCATTTACTATAGTTTCAGTTGTATTGCCAGACTTAGATACAATTAAATTAATTGTATTTTTTTTTTTATTAATTTTTTTTTTTGGTAGCAAGTTATCGATAAAAGAAAATTTTTTTTTAATTTTTTCACCCAAAAATTCATAGATTGTTTTGGTTCCTAAAATGGAGCCACCCATTCCTATTACTCTAAAATTAAAATTTTTCTTATATTTCTTGAATTTCTTACTATCAAAACTATCTCTATATTTCTTGCTTAGAGATTTTAAAACTTCGTTGTTTTCTCTTAAAATAAAAAATAATTTTTTTTTTAAATTTAAATTTTTTCCTTTTTCTTTAAAAGCTTTAAATGAAATATTTGAAGTTATCATTAATTAGATTTAATTTTTTCCAATATTGTTTTTTCTAAGTTTTGATTGTTTTTTTTCTTAATATTGTTTTTATTTTCTTCTGATTTGGTTATTAAGCTCTTAATAGTTTTTTGATCTTTTTGTATTATTTCATTACTTGAATTTGGAACTGGAAGTTCATTAAAATTTGGCGGCATCACCAATGGAGATTTTTTTTCAACCAAAAACTCATCACTTGTCCTTTGTTTTGGTGATTTAAATCCTTCTTTAACAACTCCACAACCAGAAAATAATAATACAATTGTTAAAAAAATAGTAATTTTAGATCTATTCATAATTTTTATTTTGATCGTCTTTTGAAGTAATTTCTAACACAATCATAAGCATTACTCCAAATGTTATAAATATATCTGATACATTAAAAATAAACCAATGAAAATTGTTTATGTGTAAGTCTATAAAATCTGGAACTGCTTTATAAAAAATTCGGTCAAATAAATTACCCAAAGCACCACTAAATATTATTAATAAAGAATATTTTTTTAGACCTATATTGTAGAATGTCATCACCAAAATAAGTATAATTATGATTGCTATAATAAATGTTAGAGAATTATAAAGATTATTTTGGTTAAAAGAAAAAAGACCAAAAGCAATTCCTTCATTCCAAATTAAATCAATATTCAAAAATTCTGAAGAAAATAATTTAGAGTTTAAGTTTTTTTTATCCAAATAAATAACATATAATTTTGAGGCTCTATCAAGAAAAAAAATTAAAAATATAATTGATAAATTAATATAAAAACTTTTAGTCAAATATTTAAAAATCATTCAGGATGTCTTGCGCAAGCTTCTTCACTAATTTTCCAACATACTGGGCATTTAGATCCCTTAGCTTTTAAAGTTTTTACAGTTATGTCTATATTTTCCTTGTAAGAAATTTTTGCTTTTGAAGTAATACATAATTCTGAGAAATCTATATCTTTTGTTTTATCAACCCATTTTTTATCTAAATAAATCTCTAGCTCAGCTTCTAAACTTGAGCCAATTTCTTTACTTGCTCTTTTTTCTTCTATACTAATATTACAAATGTCCCTGACTCTAATTAATTCATTCCATTTTTCGTTAAGTACTTCATTTTTAAATTTTACTGGAAAGTGCAAAAACTTTTCTAGATGAATGCTTTTATTTTCATTAGATAATAATTTAAAAACTTCTTCTGTTGTAAATGAAAGAATTGGTGCAAACCATTTCAATAATGCATTTAAAATTATATTTAATAGTAAAATTGTTGATTGTCTTTTTTTTGAGTCTTTTGAATCACAATATAAAGCATCTTTTCTTATATCAAAATAGAAAGCAGACAAATCTACAGTACAAAAATTTAATAACTCTTTATACAAATTATGAAAATCATAATTTTTAAAATATCTTTTAAAATTATCATTTAATAAATATATTTTGTGTAATATAAACTGTTCTAGTTCTGGAAGATCATTGAAATCTATTCTTTCTAAATCAATTTTTTCAAATTTATCGTTAAGATTTCCAAGCAAATATCTAAATGTATTTCTAATTTTTCGATAAGAATCTGCATGTTGATCTAGAATTGAATAATCAATTCTTAGATCTTCTGAATAATTAGATGAAGCTACCCAAATTCTTAAAATATCTGCTCCATACTTCTTTAAAATATCTTCTGGAGCAATGACGTTACCTAAAGATTTTGACATTTTTAAACCTTTGCCATCTACAACAAATCCATGAGATAAGATTGAATCAAATGGAGCCCTACCCCGTGTTCCGCATGATTCTAACAAAGATGAATGAAACCATCCTCG